>VAPL010360604.1_pt1 | contig 14133 bp, 13 predicted proteins | sample 3395061 | NCBI WGS metagenome assembly VAPL01 (sample SAMN08290444, study PRJNA428436) | hydrothermal vent metagenome | isolation source: Deep-sea hydrothermal vent chimney 2 | place: Pacific Ocean: Juan De Fuca Ridge | depth 2182 m m | reverse complement strand
CAAACGGGCGCATAGTTGAACTATGTAACCGTTTGTGCAACGCAGAGGATGGCAAAAAAGACAAGCAGGATGTAAAGGTTATTGAGGAACAAGTCCTAAGCATGTTTTACAGGCCTTTAATCCATAAGGTAAATATATGAATGTTACGCGAGTGCTGATCGTCGAAGATGAAGACGACCATTTTGAACTGATTAAACGTGGTTTTGACCGTCAGGCGGAAAGCGGCAAAACATATCAGCTTGAGCGGGCCAGAACCCTGGCCGAAGGGCTGGAAAAGGTTCAAGGCCAGAAACCTGATCTGGTTATCTCAGACTGGAAGCTGCCCGACGGCGATGGCATTGCCATGATCAGCCGGGGTGAGGATGGCGCTGCTCTATATCCGGTCGTCATTATGAGCAGCTTTGGTAATGAGGCCTGGGCGGTGGAGGCGATGCGGCTGGGAGCTTTGGATTATGTAGTTAAATCTCCGGACATGATGGCGGAGATGGCCAGGATATCGGAGCGGGCAATTCGCGAGTGGAACGGCATCGCTGATCGGAAGCGCCTTGAGGCTCAGCTCCGGCAGTCTCAGAAGATGGAGGCTGTCGGTCATCTCGCCGGGGGGATTGCCCATGATTTTAATAACATTCTCACTGCCATCATGGGCTATGGTAATTTGCTGGCGGAGATGGTGGGTGAAAAAAGTGACCTTAAGCCCCTTATTGATCCTATTCTTAGATCGGCGGAACGGGCCGCTGATCTGACTCGCCAGATTCTCGCCTTTAGTCGTAAACAGCGCCTCAGCCCGAAAAAGACTGAGCTGAATAGTTTGATTGGCGGTATACACAAACTGATGTTGAGGCTCATTGGTGAAGATATAACCATCAAGATTAATTACAGTGCCCGGAAAATATTTGTCATGGTTGATCCCGGTCAGATTGAGCAGGTACTCATGAATCTTTGTACCAATGCCAGGGACGCCATGCCACGGGGTGGAACATTGTCCATTGGCACCGGCGTTGTAAAATTAGACGAGCATGATGCCGGGCTTCATGAACTGAAGGGGCCTGGGGCTTACGCCCTGATATCGCTGAGCGATACTGGTAAGGGAATAGATGAGGAGACCAGGCAGATGATTTTCGAACCTTTTTTTACGACTAAGGTTGTTGGCAAGGGGACGGGGTTGGGGCTTTCCATTGTCTATGGGATCATCAAACAGCATAAAGGCCAGATTACCGTATACAGTGAGACAGGTATGGGCACGACCTTCAAAATTTATCTGCCTTTGCTGGCCTCGCAGGAAGGCCAAATTCCAGCAGAGTGCAAAACTGTTACTCCGGCCTTAAAGGGAACTGAAACCATTCTTCTCGCTGAGGACAATCCTGAAGCCCGTAAACTGTTAACTCTGGTACTAGAAGGGGCGGGCTATAGAGTCATAGCCGCGGTGGACGGTGAGGATGCTGTCCGCAAGTTTTCCGAGTACGGTGACGATATAGATCTCCTGCTTTTTGATGTGATTATGCCTGGGAGAAGTGGTAAGGATGCCTGTAATTCGATTCGGCAGATAAGGCCCACAGTTAAGGTGCTGTTTATGAGCGGTTATACGGCAGATATCATCATAGACAAAGGCATTGTGCAGAGTAACTTTAATTTTATTGCCAAGCCTGTTTCTCCCCGGGAACTGCGCCTCAAGGTTCGGGAGGTTATAAATTCAGTAGATACCTGAGAGAATGGCGTCTGATTGGCGCTTTTATATCGGGAGACAGATTACATTTTTTTCTTTACCAAGGGAGATGAATTTTCCACGAGTTTTTTTCGTGAAAATCATTTCGTCTCTGATTGTCTTGGAAAACTATGGGGTATTTCTGACATGAAGATCCTTGTTAAACCGGATTTTCTCGTTATTTTTGGTAATTTCAAAACTTACCGTGACCACCGAGTTACGTGACGGTGTTCCCGGGGTATAATGAAAGATCAGGTTAGAGACATTTGTGGCCAGCGGGTAGCCGGTTACAGCCACAAAGGCGGTATCATCAAGAGGGGTATTTATCTCGTTAATGGAAATCTCAGAACGTCTTAATTGGGCCGAAGCAGAATCATAGTAATATCTTATCGCCTTATCAACCGCGTAAAACCGCTTACTGGGTGAGCGGGAATCCGGCGGTATGGTACGATCCAGGGTCATTTCTCTGCCGGTCTTTGCGATTATTTTATAGAGTCTCCGGTCGAGTGTAACCGGGCTGGCAAAAGTGTCCCATTTCGTGTTGTTGATGGACACAATAACCCCAGCCTCAAGGCCGCCTGTGTCATCAGTAATCTTATTAGTTGGCGGAGACTCTATGTAATGACCAGTGACATTGTCAGAGACCATGATGTTGTCATCTATAACCCCGATTCTCAGCTCCTCGCCGCCAGACACCGTTGTTACTATGACAGCATTGGGAATGGCATTATTTATCTCTCGTTCCATCCTGGTCATAGCCGCTTTGCCCTCTTCGAATATTTCCATTCTGCTGTTGGCCGCTTGAAAACCTTTAAAGGCCTTGCTGATAAAATCAGCTCCCATAGTTCCGAAGATACCAAGGATCACAATGATAATGATCAACTCAATAAGAGTAAAACCAGGCGGATGCTTAGAAATATTATGTATTGATTTCATGGGCATGTCGATCCTTCCAGAACATAGCCGGTTTGTGGACATACCGTCAGGTACGAGGTACCATTCACTGTAAAAGAAGGGGAGGTAATGGAATTTAAAACTACACCGCTGCTATTGACCGGTTCTCCAAGGCCGTTGTAATAAAGGGTTATCCCGGTAAGGGTAATACTGGAATCACCAAGTAGGTATTGATTGTTAAATTCTGCTGAAATAGCTGTTGTGCCATCTGTTATGGTATATTTGTCAGCGTTTATTTTCAGCCTTAATATATGAGCTGGATCGTAGACTCTGGTTGTTGCCGCGTGCTGGGTGTAACGGATTACCCGCATTAACTCAAGCACAGCGGCTCTATTATTCAGACCTACTGGCCACTTAATATAGGCGGCAGCCGACAGAATTCCAAGCAGTACAATAATCAAAATAAGTTCAACTAAAGAGAATCCCGTTGGAGATTTAAAAAAAATGCCATTAAACTGTTTAGGATTTTCATTAACCATATTGGTTTCCAGGTTGCAGTTTACTGAAAAGCATATAAGCCGTGATACTTCAGCCTGCTTTTCTTGATAAGATCAATGCGGGTTCTTAACCGGACATTTATATGAAAGTCACCTGCCAAGGGTGTTGGCCTTGCCACGACTTTCATGTTTCGTTGTACCCTGGTGATCGGGCATGGCTGTTACTGATATTTTATGGTAAACTGCTAAAAGTGCCTGGTCGATTTTTAAGGGCATGTGCTGCCCCCTGATTAAACAACGGGATTTTTTGCCGTCAAAACAAGTACTGACCTGTTTAATTGGTTTACAACTTTTAACAGACGAGAAATTCAATGGATTTGTCAACCACTCCCCCGAACAGCCAGAAATTAATCCGCTGCACCGTAAAAAGCAATAACGGCCCTGCAAGCCTGCGATATATAGAGTTGGAGCATTATTCCTTATGGTCTTATATGATGTTGCATAAACACGGCCTTGAGGTGATAAACGCCTCTCTTTGGCTCTGGATAAAAAAAGCGGAGCTTGAAGCGAAAAAGCCCCAATACGCCCATTTCTCCGCCATGGAAAAAGTTAATAAAATAGAACTGTTAATTTTTGATGAACGGTACGGCTTTACCCATGAAACATACCGATTCGCCCCCGTAAAAGAAACAAATTTATTGCAAAAAACATTATTATCCCACCTCGCATCTGAGATTGTCAGTTCCGGCAACTATGACATAAATAACTATCCTGGATATTGTATTCAATGCGGCCGGAATTTGAAAGATATGATTCTTGGAATATCAGGTTCAGATACCAGGTTATGGTACAGGAAAAAATAGACGATATTTAATGTTGCCCCGTAAACCAACAAGCCATATCTGCCAATCCGGGTTTACCCTGATCGAGATGGTCATAACCATTGTCATTCTTGGTTTTTCATCTATGATTCTCCTGCCCTTTTTTAGTTCAATAGCTCACAGCCCTGATCCACTGGTTCGTATCAGAGCCGTTAATCTGGGGCAGTCGCTTATGGACGAAATTCTGGCGAAAAAGTGGGATAACAACACCCCTGCTGGCGGCGGCCCCCTCAAGACTGCCGAGTCTGTACGTGTTCCCAGTGCGCCGGCGGCAACATCCTATGCTGCTTTAGGCCCTGAAGCGGGGGAGACCTCCCGGCAACTTTTTAACGATGTTGATGATTATAACGGTTATTCCGAAACAACGGGAGTTTTCCATGATCAGGATAATAACTCTTTCACGCTGACAGGTTATCAGCGTAGCGTACAAGTCAGCTATATTGCCAGCACCACGGCTGCTATAGACCATAATACCCTTAGTTTAAGCAATACATCAGACACCAAGCTCATTGTAATTACCGTTACCTCTTCCACCGGCGAAAAGTTCTATTTTACCGCGGTGCGATGTAATTTTTAATGGAAGTCCTTGAAACAAAAATATGGCATTCTTTTTAAAAATCATAGGTAATCAAAAAGGTTTTGGCCTGATTGTGGCTATATTTGTTATTGTTATCCTGGGGATGTTCGGCACCTTGATAGCAAAATTCACTACACTGGGTTCAACTGAATCGGCAGAAGAATATCTATGGGCGCAGGCCTTATATTCAGCAGAATCAGCCGCTCAATTGAGAATTTTAACTCACGACGGCGGGACTGGATGGGACGGCAGTGCTAATTCGCTTACTATTGAACAGTTTAAGATAACCATTCCAAAGGATACCTTTACAAATCGTAATACATCGGCAACACTGGTAATTCAGGCGACAAGAACTAATGTAAGTCGAAGAATTGAAGAAAAATTTTTATTAAACAGCTCTTAACAATTACCGTCTGGGTTACGTTTCTAAACCTCAATGACCGACGTTAAGGGTATGACTTTAGACTTTAATGAGCCGCAAACGCTATCCGCCATTTTTATAATATTCTGGCCGGCTTTAACTCCGCCGCAAACCGGCTGTTTTTGTCTGGCTTAAAATTATCTTTACGAAAAGGGCTGAAATAGTTTTTTTGTTTTTTTCAGCCCTCGAATAATCTTGCTAAAAGCTATTTTACAATTCTTGTAACTATTCAGCGTGGTGCCTAAAAGTAACAATAATCCCAGAACGTAACTGTTTAGCAGTGCTCCAGCTCGGAGTCTGCGCTTACCTCGTTCATTTAGGCATTTGAAACATACTTTGGTATTCGAGAAGGCCTAGGTAAGCGAAGACTCCGAATGGGCGAAGATGGGGTGCTGCTGAATAGTTACCAATTCTTTATCATAAAAAAACAACCAGGAAAAATGAATAAAGCTAAAAATAATGGTAAATTGTCAGTAATCGGCACCGGCCCCGGTAGTCCTGAGCACATAACAGCTGCCGCCCAAAAGGCCATTCTTGAAGCCGATATAATAATTGGTTATCAAACCTATCTTGAGCAGATTCCCGAGCTGTTAGAGGGTAAAGAGGTATTATCCTCGACTATGATGCAGGAGGTAGAGCGCTGCCGCAAGGCCTTGGGCCTGGCCGAAGAGGGACGTAAGACAGCCCTCATCTGTGGTGGAGATCCTGGGATTTACGCCATGGCTGGTCTGGTTTTCGAATTGGCTGCCGGCAGCCGTAGTGAAATCAATATAGAGGTGGTGCCTGGACTCGCGGCCTTGAACAGCTGTGCCGCCCGTCTGGGGGCGCCGCTTATGCATGATTTCGCCGCCGTCAGCCTCTCAGATCTTCTTACCCCATGGCCCCTTATTGAAAAACGTCTTTCAGCAGCGGCCGAGGCTGATTTTGTAATCGTCCTCTATAATCCGAGGTCAAAAAAACGTCGTCATCACTTAAACCGGGCTCAGGAATTAATCATGGCTCACCGCGGCCCTGCGACCCCGGTGGGGATTGTCACCGCTGCCAGCCGGATAAATGAAAAAATAACCATCACCAGCTTAAATAAAATGGCGGATGCTGAGGTTGGTATGCAGTCCACGGTTATTATCGGTAATTCCAAGACCTTCCGCTGGCAGGATTTCATGATAACCCCCCGCGGTTACGCCGATAAATACGGCCTTGAAAGCCCTGGACAGGGTGGGGCGTAAGCTTCCTGCGGCCATATCGTCTTTATCCACTATTTTTCTGATGATCTTTAAGAAATCATTATACAATCCGGCTGAATTCACTCTGACCTTTGAGCTGGTGCCCAACCGGGCCGGTCATGGTCACGGGCAGAACCGTATTCTGAAGCTGGCCCGGCAGGCCGCGGCTGACGGGCGGCTGCGGGCGGTGAGTATAACTGAAAACGCTGGCGGCCATCCCGCTTTGTCGCCAGAGGTCTTGGGGATAGAGATTCAGGCTATGGGGCTGCCGGTTATAAGTCATTTTTCCTGTAAGGACAAAAACCGCAACCAGATGGAGAGCCTGCTTTTCGGCTGGGATCGAGCCGGTCTCCAGAATCTGTTAGTTATTTCCGGCGATTACCCACAGCATGGTTATTGCGGCAAACCCAAACCGGTATTTGACCTGGATTCTGTTCAGGCCCTTGATCTCATCAGCCAGATGAATACCGGCCAGACTGAATGTCTGACCAGGAATAAAGATATGACCTTTCAACCCACCAGCTTTTTAAAGGGGGTGGCTGTCTCACCTTTTAAATTCCTGCCCCAGGAACTGCTGTTCCAATATATGAAGCTTCACCGCAAAGCCGCGGCTGGAGCGGATTATATAATTACTCAGCTGGGTTTTGATGCCCGTAAATTTGAAGAAGTTCTTCTTTATATGCGGCTGGCCGGTTTAGACTTGCCTGTATTGGGTAATGTTTTTATCCCCAATATGAAGGTGGCTGGTCTCATGTACCGAGGCGAAGTTCCGGGTTGTGTTATCACCGAGAGTCTTTATAATGATATGCGCCGCGAAGCAAATTCCGCTGACAGGGGCAAAGGAGCCCGTCTGCTGAGAGGCGCCAAATTACTGGCCATTCTGCAAGGCTTGGGGTACGCCGGTGCCCATATAGGCGGTCCGGGCCTGACCTTTGCTGATCTGGATTTGGTAATAAACGAGGCGGCAAGAATGGCCGCTGACTGGCGAAGCCTGATTCCCGATCTTTCCTATTGGCCGGCCGATGGCTGTTATTTCTTCGAATCTGATCCGCAGACCGGTCTCAATCTTAATCTTGAGGCCGGTTTAGATAAACTGCCGCTGCCGCCCCTGCCCTTATCCTACCGTTTGTCACACTTTGTCCACCAGACCTTTTTTGATCCCGGCGGCGCCCTCTACCGTCCCACCAGTAAAATTTGTCTTAGCATGGAAAGCGGTGGTCGCGAAAAGGTACTCGCCAATATTGAACATATCATCAAACTGATTATCTTTGACTGCCAGAACTGCGGCGATTGCCGTCTGTCGGATCTGGCCTATCTCTGCCCCCAATCCGGCTGTGCCAAATATATGTTAAACGGCCCCTGCGGCGGCAGCCGGGATGGCTGGTGCGAGGTTTATCCCGGCCGCAAACGCTGTTTCTGGGTACTGGTTTATGAGCGCCTGACGGCCCACGGCCTGTCTTTCGCGAAGAACATTATTGCCCCGCCCCGGGACTGGAGCCTTAACAAAACTTCATCATGGCTTAATTTCTTTATGAATCAGCGGTGAATTTCGGCACAGATTTAAGGCCTGGAAGAGGGGCAAAGACGGGTAGGTCTCGTGTTTATCCTACTCTTCTTTTGTGTTGCAGGTACATCTGCTTTTAGTAGATATCTTAAGGATCTTATAGACTTTTTAAAGAATAATCACAGCTGTCAGTATATTGTTTTGGGACGGACGGCAAAGGGACGCTGGTTCTAAAACAACTTGTCTGGCGGTGTAGTTGCTATGCGCCGGGATTATGACTGCCTTTCGTGAATGGCAGATAAAGATGGATAAGTAACAATAACCCCAGAATTGTAACTGTTCAGGAAAGCGCAGACTCTGGATATGCCTGAGATGTGGTTGATAATGCTGTTCAGCAGATAGCAAACGAAGTGAGACTTCGATACATACGTATGCTGGGCGGCATTATCAACCGCAGGTAAGCGAGCTTGCAAGACTCCGGATTGGGTGCGGCTGAATAGTTACTATAAACAAATAGTAAATAATATCAGGCTGTGAGATAATAACAGCAGTTGCAGTTGTAGCTGCGACACGGTAAGAAATTGAGTAAAATGTAGTAAAATAAAAATGGGTGGTAATTATGAAAAAACTCGTTATCTCAACAGGCGGGGGTGACGCTCCTGGGCTTAACGCGGTAATATATGCGGTGGTTATGTCAGCCGAATTAAGGGGGTGGGAGGTTTACGGTAGCCGGTGCGGCTATAGGGGGCTGATTGACGCGGATGAACTGGTACGGCTGACCCCGCGGAGTGTGATTGATATTACCACCCAGGGTGGTACCATCCTGGGTTCTACCAATAAGGGTAATCCCTTTGCCATGCCGGTGAAAAATCTGGCCGGTGAAACAGAGATCTGTGATATGTCGGACAGGATTATGAAGAATTTTACCCGCATGGGCTTTATGTGTCATATCGCGGTGGGTGGTGACGGTAGTCTTGAAATTGCCCGTCGTTTTCAGGAGGAAAAGGGGATGCCGGTGATAGGTGTTCCCAAAACCATTGACAATGATCTCTATGCCACTCAGCTTACCTTTGGTTTTGATACCGCCGTCTCCACTGCCACCGAGGCCCTCGATAAGCTCCATTCCACCGCCAAATCGCATGACCGGGTTATGGTGGTCGAGGTTATGGGCCGGGAGGCGGGCTGGATTGCCTTAAATTCCGGGATCTCCGGCTGTGCCGATATCATTTTGATTCCGGAGATCCCCTTTGACCTGGCCAAGGTCTGTGAGAAAATTGCCGACAACGATCTGCATGGTAAGCATTACGCCATTGTGGTAGTGGCCGAGGGCGCTAGAGCCATGGATTCTGATGTCATTTGTCAGAAGGGTAGCTGTGAAGTTGGCAGGGAAGAGGTACTCTTCGGCGGTATTGGCGACTGGGTGGCCCAGCAAATCAGGGAACGGACGGATAAGGATGTTCGTTCTCTGGTGCTTGGTCATCTCCAGCGCGGTGGTTCACCAACGACCTTTGACCGCTTACTCGCCCTGCGTTTCGGAGCGGCGGCGGTGCGGATGGCCGAGGCCGGTATGTTCGGTCATATGGTGGCTTTGGTTAATGGCGGTATGCAGAAGGTTACCCTGGAGGAGGCCACCAGAATCCGTAAGTTAGTTGACAAAAATGATGATAAACTGCAAACCGCCCGTGAAATTGGTATTTGTATGGGATGAGGGCCAGGCCCTGAGGAGGGAGTTCCACAAAAAATTATTTTTTCTTGTCTTGATTTAAGTCAATGTTTCTACCTGCTATCCGCAGTAGTTTAAAAATCAAGTTTGATGCTTATTGGTGTGTCAATGCTTAAACAGAGACACAAAAATGCCTGGTTTTGATTATTCAAGGCCGGGAACAATTTAAACATAGAGGAGAAAAAAATGTTTTGTAATCAATGTGAACAAACTGCCAAGGGAATCGGTTGTACCAAGATTGGAGTATGCGGCAAGGGCCCGTCAACTGCCGCTCTTCAGGATCTGTTGATTCACGCTCTTCAGGGGCTGAGCGTTTATGCTGTGGCCGGCCGTGCGGCTGGGGTGGTGGATTCCGAGTTGAACCTCTTTGTCTGCGAGGCGGTATTTTCCACCCTGACCAATGTGAATTTCGATGATGAGCGCTTAATCCCCCTGATAAAAAAAGCGGTTGCGCTTCGTGAGAGCATGAAGGAGAAGGTTGCGGCTGCCGGCGGCAAGGTCGATAATAACTCTGCTGCTGTTACCTTTACTCCGGCTGCCGACCATGACGCCATGGTGAAGCAGGGCGAAGCTGTTAACTGGCATGCCCAGGGCCAGAAAATAGAGGAAGACGATATTTTGTCTCTCAAGGAGATTTTGGTTTACGGCTTGAAAGGGGTGGCTGCTTATACCGATCACGCCCGTATTCTGGGCCAGGAAGATGACGCGGTTTACGCCTTTATTGAGGAGGCGCTGGCCGCAACCCTGCGGGACGATATCAGTCTTGAGGACTGGGTTGCCATGGTCTTGAAGTGTGGGGCTACCAATCTGCGGGCCATGGAACTCCTGGATGCCGCCAATACCGGAACCTATGGTCATCCTGAGCCCACTGAGATTTCTCTCGGGGCCAAAAAAGGCAAGGCTATTCTGGTTTCCGGCCATGATCTGAAGGATCTGGAGGATATTTTAAAGCAGACCGAGGGCCGGGGGATTAACGTCTATACCCACGGTGAGATGCTGCCCTGCCACGCCTATCCGGGCTTGAAAAAATACGCCCATCTCCATGGCCATTATGGTACTGCCTGGCAGAATCAGCATAAGGAATTTGATAAATTCCCCGGTGCTATTATCATGACCACTAACTGTATTCAGAAGCCCAAAGAATCATATATGGCCAATATCTTTACCACCGGCCTGGTGGCCTGGCCTGGGGTGGTTAATGTTGCTGATAAGGATTTTACTCCGGCTATTAATCGGGCCTTGGAGCTGCCCGGCTTTACCGAGGATACCGATAAGGGGACGATCATGGCCGGTTTCGCCAGAAATACCGTTTTGTCGGTGGCCGATAAGATTGTGGCGGGGGTCAAGAACAAGGATATCAGGCATTTTTTCCTGGTGGCCGGTTGTGACGGGGCCAAGCCGGGACGTAATTATTATACCGAGTTTGTTGAGCAGGTGCCGGAGGATTGTTTTGTCCTTACCCTGGCCTGTGGTAAATTCCGTTTCTTTGATAAGGATCTTGGCACCATTGGCGGTATTCCGCGGCTGCTGGATATTGGTCAGTGCAATGACGCCTATTCCGCTATTCAGATTGCCGTGGCTCTGGCTAAGGCCTTTGACTGCGGGGTGAATGATCTGCCCCTGTCCATGGTACTCTCCTGGTACGAGCAGAAGGCTGTGGCAATTTTACTTACCCTCTTCCATCTCGGCATCAAGGATATCCGTTTAGGACCCAGTTTGCCAGCCTTTATCAGCCCCAATGTTCTGGATGTGCTGGTTCAAAATTTCGCGGTTAAACCGATTACCAATCCAACTGATGATATGCGGGCTATATTGGGATAGTTTAAGCATCCGGTATAACTGTCTATTAAAACGCGGCACAGTCCAGCCGGGCTGTGCCGCTTATCTATTTAAGGAGTAATAAATGCAATGTCCTGGACAAGACAGCCGTTTTTGGGATGGGGCAGCGGTTTTTGAATATAAGTGCCCGAAATGCGGGCATATGCTGGAGTTTTTTAAGGATGACAGCAAGCGGCGTTGTAAGAATTGCGGCAATGAGGTCTTTAATCCCCGGATGGATTTTGGCTGCGCCGCATACTGTCCCTACGCTGAACAATGTCTTGGCCAGCTACCGCCGGAACTTCTGGCCAAAAAGCAGGAAAAGCTCATTTCCGATACCGGCGCTGAGATAAAGCGGCGCCTGGGCGATGATTTTAAGGCCATTGGCCGGGCCGGCCGGGCGGCACGGCGGGCGGCTGAACTGGCAGCAGAGAATGAGGGCAGTAATAAAGCGGTTATTGTCCTGAGTGCTTATTTTCAGATACTGGCCGAGGCGACGTCAGGCAGTGCCGCTGAGTTGGGCCAAAGCATTATGACTCATTTCGGGGCTAATGAAGGATTAAGAAATGAGATCAGCGCCCTCCTTGAATATCAGGGGCCAGTCGGTGAGGAAGATTTGAATCTACGCCTGGTTCGTCAGGCTCTGGCGTAAACCATAAGGGTGATATTATATATAGCGGGACTCATGGTAAAATCCATGGATCTCTAACGATGGGAGATGAGATGAAGATAGCCAGAAAAATTATTATAATAGATGAAGATTTATGCAATGGCTGCGGGCAATGTATTGTGGATTGCGCTGAAAGCGCCCTGCGGATTATTGACGGTAAGGCCCGGCTCATTGCCGAGAAATATTGTGACGGACTGGGAGCCTGCCTTGCCGGCTGCCCTACCGGTGCTCTCCAGATTGAGGAGCGGCAGGCCGATGACTTCGATGAGGCGGCGGTTGAGGAATTGGTGCGTTCCCAGAAAAAGGGCGGCGGCTGCCCATCGGCCAACCTCCAGAGCTTCCAGCCCCAAACCCCCTGCCAGCAAGCCAATCAGCCTATAGGCATAAGCGGTTCGGCTCTAAGCCATTGGCCGGTGCAGATACGTCTCGTGCCGCCCGATGCCCCTTTTCTGCGGAACGCCGATTTGCTGATCGCCGCGGATTGCACCACCGTCGCCTATGCTGGTTTTCATCAGGATTTATTACCGGGGCGGGTAGTATTAATGGGCTGCCCGAAATTTGATGATGTCGAGTCCTATATCCAGAAATTAAGCGAAATATTTGCCGGGGCGGCCATAAAATCAATAACCATTGCCATAATGGAGGTACCATGCTGCCAGAATATGAGGAATATCGTCCAGTCCGCCTTAAAAAACGCGGCGGTTCAGATTCCCCTTGAGGTGATAGTAATCGGGGTAAGAGGCGAAAAGAAAACAAATTAAAAATTAATCCACTACAAAGACTGATTCCCGTTCCTGCCTTGGGGCGTATCGTAATACTCCAATCAGCCTAAAAATTTAAGCCCTTGGTAACATTTGTCCAGGTCTTGTTTAATTCCTCGTCAAATTGTTCAATGAAATCAGGGAGATTTACATCCATGAATGGCCGGTGTTTCTCCTGAATTAATATCCAGGCAAATGATTTTGCGATCTTATCAGTTGCAACATCGCTGAACTCAAAGCCATAACCATGATGGGAGGCGAATAGATCCGCTAAATGGATCAGGGCAATAATCAGGCTGTGGGAGCGGGCCATATCAGGTGAATGGTGCAGACGCATCACATTAAGATAGACCTCCGGCAGGCCAAGACTCTCGCCGAGCCAGAATCCGGCCTGGCCGTGATCAATACCAACATAGGTTGTTTCGGCCTGCAGAAAATTGGTGGCAATCTCCGAGGATGGATCTTCGATATGGGGATAAACCGCCGGTTCGATGAGATCAAGGCCGATAATACCTAAATCATGCGTAAGACCGGCCAGATATATATCAGCCGAGCTGGAGACGCGGATGGATTCGGCCAACAGCACGGCTATTCTTGCTACCGCCACCGAATGACGCCAGAATCGAGAGGCAATCTTGCGAAAGCCGCTGAAGGCCTTAGGGGTATCAGCGAGAGAAATTATATCGCTGATGGCTTCCTGAATATGACGAATTCCCACCGTAATCATGGCATGGGGGACAGTTCCCACCGGAGCGGTTCGCCGGAAGAAGGAGGAGTTGGCAATCTGTAATATTTTACAGGTCAGAACCGGATCGAGCTGAATATAATCAGCCAGCACTCTGGTATTATCGACCTTGCCGCTTAGCATAGGCTTCAGAATAGCCGCAACGGCCGGATTAAAGGGCAGATCAAGGACGGCGCTTAAACGCCTCTGCATGCGGCTGCGGACGATGCGGTCTTTTTTGGCAGGCAGCGGCGGTAATTCATCGTAACTTGCCTGGGTCGTAACTGGTTGTCCCGCCGGCTGCTTCTTTACCGCGTCCGGTTTGGAAGTAATTTCGGGCTGCCGGTCTTCGGCGGGCAAATCAATTTCTTTAAGGGTCTTCAGGTCAATATTATTTTCCAGGCCGGCCAAGCGCTCATTGGCAATAATCAGGCGGCCCACAAGTATTTCGCAGAAGCGTTTATAAAATTTGAGCTGTAGAAAAACATTGGACGAACTAATAACCTCCGGATTAATAACCAATATAAAACTATTGCTCCTGGTTATTACTCCGGCAGTACGTTTAATATCCATCACCATGGACATTTCACCGAAACAGGCCCCGGCCTTTAATCTTGTTAGCTCCACGGCCCGGCGTTTTTTATGGGCCACGGACTTGACCACCGACACCTCACCTTTGAGCAGGATGTAGAATACCCGCTCCATGGTATCCTCCTTGATAATATACTGCCCTGCTTT
>VAPL010979002.1_pt1 | contig 14157 bp, 9 predicted proteins | sample 3395061 | NCBI WGS metagenome assembly VAPL01 (sample SAMN08290444, study PRJNA428436) | hydrothermal vent metagenome | isolation source: Deep-sea hydrothermal vent chimney 2 | place: Pacific Ocean: Juan De Fuca Ridge | depth 2182 m m | reverse complement strand
TAATGCGGCACAAAAAAGGAAAACCGATCATGAATTATATAGTATTTTTCCGGAAACGAGGACTTTTTTGTTCGAGATCAAGGAAATGCAGAGTCCAAGGAAGCGTAGACTCCGTGAAACAGGAGAAGAATGGGGAGGGAAAAACCGTTTTCGAACGGGCACGAAACAGGCTTACACCATCAACGAATCCAGATACACTTCAAGCGCCCGGGACGAACTGAGATCAGCAAAGGCAATACCGGCCTCAAACCTGTCTGAATCTTTTCGCGACTTACACCATTTCACCTCACCGACCCCGGATAGACCTGGCGACGAGAAATCAGAATCAAACTCAAAATTTACAAAAGAATCTTTTGCAAGCTCCCGGGAACCTTCTATCCTCACCCCGCCAAGGCTCATATCAATGGTCGCCACCTTGTCACAAATGGACTCCCGCGGGCTCATATTGTTATAATAACTCATCAGCGTCAAAGACAGCCGTTCGGCGAACCGAGGCAACCTCCTCCGATCTCCATTTACAATGCCCCCCGATTCCGCCACCTTATGCCGAATAAGCTCATATCCGCGAATATACTGCTGACACCGGGAAAATCGCACGGAGCGGCAAAACATCTTCACATGTACCGGCATGGGAATATACATTCCACCTTTAGTCATCCCGCACTCATTACTCCGGTTTGTTGAATAGAAGGGGCACTTACCTCCGGAAGAATGTAAGGCTTTGTTGTCCATTTATCGTGCTCTCATAACCTCATAATAATGGAGGTGCATAATAGTGAGTTTCGGTTTACAGGCAGGCGATTATTTTGAAATTTTCTTGCAAAAACAGTTCCGGAATAAATATTTTTTTGCAAGAAAATAGACAGACCCGTAACTTCCCGGGCCGATAAATCGAGGGCGGAATAATCTTCAAGGGCGGGGGATTGAAAAAATTACAGCTTGGAGACGGAGGGAAAAATGAACACCTTATATTTCCCCTTGACGGCTTGAGGTGATACTCCATGCAATATATGGAATTTATTGCATTACTGCTGAATGAATAAATTTTCCGGTCTTCACCGCGCCGCCCTGCGGGGCGCCCGATAACGGCGCATCTGCTGCGTTGACAACTCGTTGATATCACACCAGGATAACCAACCTCGTTGCCGCCTTGCATCTGCACTGTTCTCGAACGTTCACGAATTCAGGTTTTCTTAATCATTTTCGGATTAAGTCCATAGTTTTTTATTTTAGAATAAAGCCCTGTTTTTCCAATCTTGAGTTCTCTGGCAGCCAGCTGAACGTTGGCCTCATTTTTCTGCAGGCACCTCAGAATAACTTCTTTTTCAAACTCCGAGACAATTTCCTTGAGAGATTTCCGGCCGTACTGTTCACAAACCTGCTTCATGTAATCACAAAGGTCCGAAGAGGATGTCGTGGCCGCAATACCGAGATCCTGCTCCGTGATGATCGAGTTCTTGGCAATCAACACGGCCCGCTGGATTACATTTTCAAGCTCCCTGACATTACCGGGCCAATCGTGGAGCAACAGCCGGTTAATGATACTCTCCGGCAGAAAATCAATATTCTTTTTAAAAGCCTGCCGATAATGCTTGAAAAAATGAATAGTCAGGTCAACGAGATCGTCTTTTCTTTCACGCAAAGGGGGAATGGCAATATTGATAATGTTTAAGCGATAAAAAAGATCCAGCCGGAAACTGCCATCTTGCACCTTCTTGGCCAGGTCGACGTTTGTGGCGGCAATGACGCGCAAATTCACCGTAATCGGCTTATTCCCGCCCACCCGGATTATTTCGCCGTTTTGCAAAACCCTCAGCAAGGCCGCCTGCATCCTGGGGCTGATATCCCCTATTTCATCGAGAAAAATTGTGCCGCCGTCGACAACCTCAAACTTTCCTTTTTTGCAGGAAGAGGCACCGGTAAAGGCCCCTTTTTCATAACCGAACAGTTCACTTTCCAGCAAACTGTCATTAATGGCATTGCAATTGACTTTCAGAAAATGCTTGTCACTTCGTTCACTGCATTTTTGGATCATATTCGCGACAAGTTCTTTACCGGTTCCTGATTCACCGGTAATTAAAATTGTGGCATCAGACGCTGCCACCTGCTCAACCATCTCCCTGAGCTCACGCATTTTTCGACTTGAGCCAATCATCTCGTCGACATGGCTCATATTGCGCAGTTTAGTTTTTAAAACATTGATCTCTTGAAAAAGTTTTTCCTGAACCCTCTCGGTTTCATTTAACTCTGCTATCTTTGTGCTGAGAACGGCTTCAAGGTTATTATTGAAGCGGGCAAGCTCCAATTCATGCTGGACGCGCTGGGAGATATCCCGCATCACCAGCATGACCAGGTTGTCGCCGAGATATCCGCGGAACGGGACACAGGTGTATGCCACAGAAATGTCGCCGATCCGGGTTTCCTCTTCTTCTATTTTCTTTTTCTCACCTACCGCCTGCTTAACCGGACAGTTATTTTGACATCGATCATCGGCATTGCACAGATGGTCATAACACTTTTTCTGGCGCAAATCGCCAAAGATTGAAATTGCGCTCGGGTTCATGTACTGGATAACATAATCAGCCCTGATCAACACGACCAGTTCAAGCATATTATCGAGTAATGTCGACCAGTTCCTGGCGAGACGATCGACCTCGTCCTTTGCTTTCAAGTATCCTGACATTGAAGAGTCCGATTTTTAAGGACCAAAAGTGCCTGTATTTATGTTCCGGATTATTCCGTCAGCCTCCAGATTAGCGAAGCCGATATAAGAATCTGTGCATTTAGGTTTTCACTGAAGACAAGAAATCAGCAACAACCAATAGACCTGCGAGATTATACCGAGCAGAAAGTCTCTTTCACCTGGCCCCTTTCTGAAATAGAACCGTCTTGATGGTTTGAAAAACCACCCAAAGATCCATCTGCAATGACATATACTTGATATAATACAGATCATACTCCAGTTTGTGCAAGGCATCCTCCTCGGAAGCGCCATAGGAGTAGCAAATTTGAGCCCAACCGGTAATACCCGGTTTAATGCTGTGCCGCATAGAATAATACGGAATAGCGCCGGAGAGTTTTTCCACGAATACCGGACGTTCCGGCCGTGGCCCGACAAAGCTCATATCCCCTTTTAAAACATTCCACATCTGCGGGAGTTCATCAATGCGCAGGTTACGCATAATACGACCATAACCGGTTGCCCTGGTGTCGTTTTTCTGAGCCCATGCCGGACCGTCTTTTTCCGCATCGCTGCGCATCGAACGAAATTTCAACACCCGAAAAACCTTTCCCAGCTCCCCGACTCTTTCCTGGCTATAAAAAATCGGACCCGGCGACTCCAGTTTAATGATCAAACAACTGATCAGGGTAACCGGCAAAGTGACAAGCAGCCCGAAAAGCGAAAGAATAACATCAAGGAATCGTTTGCTGAAAGACAATAATCTTCCTTTGTTAAAATCGCGGGAAAAGATGAACCAATCAGGATTTACCTTTTCCACCAGTATTTTCCCGGCAAGTCTTTCGTAAAAGGTGATGCCGTATTCAACGGGAAAGCCCAACGACTTACAGAGCAACAGCTTTTGTACCGGGGTTTTACCGCGCCGGTTATCAAGGGCGACAACAATCCGTTCAATTTTGTATTTTTGACAGAGTTGGGGCAGATGATCAACATCACTACTAACCGGTATGTCAGCAGGCAATGAAAAAGAGGGGTCTTCGTCCCCCACAAAACTGACAATTTTAAAACCGGAATCCCGTCTGCTTTCTATCTCATCGGCTATCTCCCTCGCCATCTTCCCCGTGCCGAGAACAATAACACGCTGGGCGAACATCTTCTTCTTGAGCACATAATTATACAGAAAGCGCCAGAGGAAAATACTGGCGCAGACAGCCCCGAATCCGGCCGCGAACACCCTGGTTGGAATGATGATAATCGGGAAAAAATAATAGACGAGAGACAGAACAATACAACCAGCGCCAAAGGCCTGGACCACACGGGCGGCAACATGTTGCGCCGACAGGTCCTCGCTCAGATCGTAAAGGTCAAAAAAATAAAGAGCAAGTTGAAAAATTGCGGTCATTAACAAAGACCGCATCCCGTAAAGAAGGATGGTACTATAAAAGACCTCCGGACCTTTGAAAAAAAAATAGACCGCATTGATTGAAAAAAAAATAAGAAATCCTTCTCCCAGAAAAAAGAACACATTCCTGGGCGGATAATATTTTTTCAGAATATACGGCATCTATTAATAATATTTTTCCGAATAATAATTATGATATCCCACATCTTGCATTTTTCTGTCGAGAATATTCATTTCAAAGGAATTGAAAACAATGCCGATAATCTTGTCCCGGCCGATTTGCTCAACAAGTTTTTTTACATTCTCCCGGCCGGCCCGTCCCCATCTTACCACCAAAACCACTTTATCAACCAGCTGAGCCAGCACGACAGATTCCGAAACTGCCTGAAAGGGCGGGCAGTCCAGCAGGATTAAACCATCGACATATCCGTTGACCGCCTCACTGAGCAGGTCGGCCATTCTCTCGGAAGATACAAGCTCGGCAGGGTTGTCGGGCGGCAGTCCTGCCGGCATTATGCTGAGATCAGGGAGCCCGGTTCCATAGACCAGTCGAGCAAGATCATCTTCGCCCCGGAGATAGTCAACCAGGCCCCGTGAATTATTATCCAGCCCGAAAAGACCTGCCAGCGAAGGACGGCGCAAATCACAATCAATCATGAGAGCATGCTGAGCCACACTATGGGCCAAACTTATCCCCAGATTGGCGCAGACAAAACTTTTCCCCTCTTGGGCATCGGCACTGATGATCAGAACACTGCGGGGGACATCATCTCCGACAGGATACAGAATCTTGGTCCGCAACTTCCTGAAACTTTCAGCTATCCCGGGGGAATTCTTGCTTGCAGCGACCAATCTTTCATCCCAGCCCTCGAACGTATTCACGGCCGGAGCGGACGGAGGAGACGCTTCCGTCCCGCCTGGCGCCTTTTTGCTTTCAACAACCGCACTACGACTTTTTTGGGCCACATCAGGGGGCATAAGACTATTTCCGTCCGGTTTGATAGGTGCCCCCGCTTTATCCAGTGCCCTGGAAACCTTTCCCACTGTCACCCTCCTATAAAATGATCTTTCCCTGGTTCCAGAAATACACAATCGCGAGGATTATTCCGCTAACGGCAAGCAACAAAACGACGTACCAGACAAACTGCCATATTTTTCTTTTAAGCAACTCTTGCCTTGTGTAAGCGTTCGGAACCGCGCATATTATCGGCAGCTCCAGATAAGATTCCAGATCCTGAGGGTCCTTAAATGAAGTACTTAAAAACTCGAGGCCAAAGGCCAGAGCGCCACCCACTCCCAGGCCCGCGCCAACGGCAATCAGCATAATTTTCAAGAAATCAGGCTCAAATGGTTTTTCAGGGAAGTGAGCCGGCTCAATAATTTCAAACTGGCTTCCCTTGAGTTGCTTTTCCAGGCTCAGGGCCGATTCAGCATGCAGGCTCTGAGTCACCAATCGCTGATAATAGCGATTGAGCTGTTCATAATCCCTGGTCAAGGCCGACCATTCCGCCTCCCTGATTGGCGTCTTGGCGATCCACTGCTCATACTTTTTTATCTCTTTAGCAAGCGCCAGACGCTCCTTTGCCAAACGAGCAAGATTGAATTTAAGATCGTTTAGCTGGTGATGGAGTTCTTCAATTTGCGGATCAAAGGGGTGGGACCCCCCTCCTCCCGGGTTTACACTCTGCTGCTTTTCGAGATCCCGGAGAATTCTTTTCAGTCTTTTCACCTCAGGATGAGCATCGGTATAACGAGCCTTCAGGCTCTGAAGCCTCAAGCGCACCTGCTCGATGCTATCCAGCCCTTCCGGAGACAAGGAGGAAGCGGTTGAACCTGCCGCCGCCCCGGCCAGAGACCGGTCCAGCAGCTCCTGCCTCAATGATATCTGTTCCTGCACCAGAAGCCTGGTACGCTCCAGCTCGTGACTGCTTTCCTGGTTATTCTGATATTGTTGCTGCAACGCATTGAGCCGGTTGACATTGTTTGCTTTCTGCGCCGGCATTTCATTGTAATATTTCAGCTTGTAATCTCGCATTACCAGCTCTTTTTTATCCAGTCCCTCCTTGGCCATCTTGAGTTCATCATTCACGTAGGACGATGTTTCAGAAGCCTGTGCCTGGCGAACACGCAAATTCTTTTCAATAAAATTTGCGGCCAGGGTATTGGTGACCTGCAAAACCTTTTCCGGGTCGGTGCCTTCATAGGCAAGCCGAAAAATATTCCCCCCCTTGAGCAATTTGATTTTTATATATTTTTTCCGCATATTATCAACAACATCTTCAAGGGGTGACCTCTTCCGCATTCCGGGATAGAGATCAAAATGCTTAATTATACCCCCCAGGTTCGTTCTACTCAGGATCTGTTCGCCGAGCGTGTCAACCACATCCTCAACGCGGGTCCTGACATCATCAGGCGACATAGCCGTAGGATTGACGCGCTGTCGTTGATACTTGATCATCGAGGTACACTGATATACCTTCGGCATGGTCAAATATTGTGCTAAGCCGAGTGCTACCCCTAACAACAGGCAAGCAATAATTATTTTTCCCCGACGCAAAACAACATCGAGAAACCTCTTGATCAGTTGTCTCTGCTCACTATTCATATAATAGATAATAGTTGTTTGTGCTGATTCTTACGATGAGATCCCGGCCGATGTCCGGCAAGAACCCAACGCCATACGCCTTTGTCCCTGACCAGGATTTTGCTGAGCGACACCCGGGTAGTGCCCATCCGGAAACGGTCTTTTGGTCCGATCTCGGCATTATGCTCAAAAAAACAATCCCGGGAATATCCGACCTGTGGTTTTTTAACCTGCCTCGGAGCCTGCACTCACCTGATCTCGAACAAAAAACCTCGTTTCCGGATGGACACCAGGCAGGGGGTTCGCTGTCATTTTTTATATTTTATAGTTAGAGCTGATAAAAACGCAACAACATTCTATAATTCCATAATTTTCTGTTTTTTTTGGGCCAGGTGCGAATTCTCGGTAATTCCGTTTGCCTTTTTCGAGCCTTTCATTTATCCTAATAATATATCTTATTATAATTATTATAAGTGTCTGGAATTTTCCCCTTTTCCAAAAGTTTAACATATTGAACTGATAAAAGCATTTACGGAGACCTTTTTTCTCAAGTGCAAACGTGATAACCTGGAAAATTAATTCAGCGTAACAAATTGTTCATCATAGCATTTGTTGAGAAAAAATGTAATTGATCACTTCGTTTAATTATCCCCCGAACCGGGAGACTTCGAACAAATGTCTTTTCAGAAAACAACCATGATTCCACGTTATTATATTCCATACTTAACAGTTTTTCTCTGTTTATCCTTATTTTTTCCAGCCTGCTCCAGTCCTAACATGAAAAAGCAGGCTTATTTTGACAAAGGATTGGAGTATGTCCAGCATAAACAATTCAAAGAGGCAATATTAGAATTCCGTAACGCGATCCAGATTGATCCCAAGTATGCCAAGGCCAGGTTCCAGCTGGGCCTTGCCTATCTCAAAACAGGTGAGCTGCAAAAAGCCTTTCAGGAGTTGCAGCGGGCAGCCTCTCTTGATCCCTCAAATTATGTCGCCCAGCTTAAAACCGCTCAATTCCTCCTCCTGGCGCACAGGCTTGACGAAAGTCGAGCCCACATTGAAAAAATTCTTGCCGACCAACCTCATAATGCCCAGGCATTGGCCGTCCTGGCAGACATTGAGCTTAGGAACGGCAACACTGATAAAGCCGAAGAGACCATTAACAAAGCCATAGCCAGCCAACCGAACCTGGACCATCTTTATGCGCTGCAGGCCAAGATCTTTTCCGCAAAACATATGAATCAAAAAGCAGAGCAGGCCCTGTTGAAGGCACTTGCGGCGAACCCGCAAAACATGTCAAACCACCAAGCCCTGACAGACTTTTATTTCAGCCGAAAGCAAGAAGAGAAAGCAAAAAAACAGCTCCTTGAAACTGTCAGCTCTTTTCCTTCTTCCACCAAACCTCTTTTGAGGCTGGCCTCCTATTACATGCAAAAAAAAGAAAACAAAAAAGCCGAACAAGCTATTTCACAAGCCATTTCTCTTGCACCGGATAACGAGCAAATTTATCTTTTTGCCGCTTATTTTTATAATAAAACAAATGCATTGAAAAGGGCAGAAAAAGCTCTCCACCAAGCTTTGAACAAAAGCAACAACCCTCTGGCAACCAAGGCGTTGCTCGCTGATTTTTATTTTGAACATAAAAAATTTACCAAGGCCAAAAAGCTCGTCACTGACATTCTCAAAAAAAACAAGAAACTTCCCCTGGCGAACCTGGTCAAGGCCAAGCTTTACATAAAAAATGGTGCCAACGATGCTGCCATTGCCATTTTGAATCAGCTGGCCATGGAGAATCCGAAATGGGGCGCGGTTTATTTTCAACTGAGTCTTGCCCAGTTAGCCAAGGGACGCATTGAGCTTTCGCATAAGGCCGCGATCCAGGCGGTGAAATACAGTAACAACAACGCCTCGGCTCACACCCTGCTTGCCCGGCATCTTCTCCGCCAAAAACAATTTGACCGTGCGCAACAAGAAGCAGCCATCGCCCTTCGTATCGAACCTCGCAATATTCCTGCCGCACTCATTCTCAGCCAGAGCCTGCTTTATACACAAAAAACAGACAGCGCCCTCAAAGTATTGGAGAAGATGAACAAACTTTTTCCTGAAAACATTGAAGTACTCTATAATCTGGCCGTGACCAATATGGCTCTCAAGCAAACTTCCGAAGCAGCGCGCCTATTAGAACAAATTCTCTCCCGCAAACCTGACTATACCCCAGCCCTTGCCCTTATCCCCTCAGTTTTTCATCTCCGGCACAACGAGTTGGAAGAATTCATAAAACGGATTCGCGGGCAGGTCGCAAAGGCACCCGACGTCTCCGGCAACCTGCTGCTTGGTGACCTTCTCTATCAACAGGGATCACTTGACGAGGCCAGTAAGTTTTTTCGACAATTCCAGTTACAGGTCCCGAAAAATCCCCATTCTTATATAATGCTGGCCGCTATTCAGGAAAAAAAGGGAAACATCAAGGAGGCAATTACAGAGTATCGCCAGCTGCTTAAAAAACAGCCCGACTCGCTCCGGGCATTAATGGGACTTGCCACGCTTTTGGAACAGTCCGGCAAATTAAACGAGGCCAAGAAGACCTACCGTAAAATTCTCGCACGTCATGCGCAGTTTGCCCCGGCAGCCAACAATCTCTCCTGGCTCCTTGCCCGGGAGAAAACACCTGACCTGGGCGAGGCTTTACGACTGGCGTTGATTGCGAAGCAGAGCCAGCCTGACAATGCCAGGATAAGTGACACGTTGGGCTATGTCCATTATTTACGAGGATCGTTTGCCCTGGCAACGAGTCAATTTCAGGATGCCGTTGCAGCTCTGCCTCACACACCCACTATCCGCTATCACCTTGCTCTTTCCCTGAAAGCCCAGGGAGACGACAAGGAGGCCTTGCAGGAAATGGAACAATGCCTTAAAGAAACAACCGCTTTCCCGGAACGCCGTAAAGCGGAAAAGCTCCTGAAATCCTGGAAGACCAAGCTCTTGATTCGGCCCTGATAACATCACCCGTGTATCCGTGACGACTTGAGGGATGCCCCATGCAGTAGCGGAATTTATTGCATTATTGCCAAAAGAACGTATCCCGGTCTTCACCGCGCCGCCCTGAGGGGCGCCAACTCTCCCGCCGATCCTGCTGCCTCCTTATGTCTGATTTCACCCACCAGTTCGCGCCGTCCGCCCTCATCATGCCGCGGGAAGGAGATATACCGGCCCCTGGCGGATGAAAAAACAAAAAAAGCCCTTGGCTTACGGGCCAAGGGCTTTTTTGTACGACATCCATCTGTGTGATAAACTACTTCTTCCTCATTCGCCGGCGTCCCATACAGGCAAGTCCAATCAGGCCCGTACCAAACAACATGATAGTCGCCGGCTCGGGAATAGGATCAGTGTCGCCGACATTACCGGAAGGTGAAGAAATGATGAATCTGCCCATTTGGACCCCAGGGGTATATTCCGGGAAACCAGGCGCATATTCCAGCCCCGCAACATGACGCTGGGGAGCGAAACTTAATACGCCCCCGAACATAGAGCTTGAAAACATATTGGAATTAGACCAAGGAATCAAATTGAATCCTTGACCAACCCGACCAACATCTCCCACTCTTCCCGAATAAACACCCTGTTCAATACCATGATGGACAAGAGGAAGAGAATACGCATAAGTAGCGACACCAATCAACAATGCAACACTAAAAACGATGATTTTTTTCATATCCGCCTCCTTGACCACTCAACCAACATCCTTTCTTTTATGAGTAAACCAATAACCTCTGCGGCCCTATACAACACTCCGCCTCAAGATACCGGACTTCCACCTATAATAGAATGACATGACGACCTCTCCAGTGTCATCCTTTCATCAAGAGCCATCATTGATTGCAGTTCCGCTGACTCATGAAATCGTTAATCTGTTAACCTTTATGCAAAAAGAGTGCCTGGCAAAAAAATGCCAATCCAGATACAAACGAAAAACGACCATAACCTCGGTCCGTAGCGGTTCGGCGGTACGCCATCTTCGGGCGGAGTTCAAGCCGCCTCGCATAGCCTGTATGGAGAATTACCTAAAGGCGCCACGGATTCAGGTTACAGAAAAAGGACCGAATAAACTGCGGCGATCATACCTGTCGCATTTTACGTACAAATCGAGCAAACGGCCATGCCGCCATGTCGTTTTAAACAATTATTTCCCATAATCAGCATGTTACGCACCAGCCCCATTAAACTCCATCCAAAAACGTCATACCGGGGCACCTCTCTCCGGCAGACATTGATAACAAACATTAAAATAGAATTCTCAGCACTACATGCCATTTAGGATTGGGACATGCAATATATTGCAATTATTATATTTATAAAAACCAGGCCATCAAGATAAAGTCACCCTCCGCCCCTTGTCGAAAATGGGAAACCACCAAAAAAATCCATTAATCAAAAAAAAATTCTTGCCGGGTCGCTCCTGTTAAAAAAGAAAAAGTCCACAAATCCGGAAAATCAGCCATCAGACCTCAACTTAAGGATTTTACGTCATAAACAGTCAAAATATCCTTCCAATGTTAAAATTTTTTCCGAAAACCAGGAACGATGAATTTCAAACCTATACATTTAAAAAGACCTGACATATTCAGCGGTTGCACACCTTATGCCTGACCATAAAAGCCGGAAAGCATCAAAATAATTTCACAAAACCGACAAAAAACAAAATCATCTTGTCTCGCAACGCATTGCGGTCCCATAAAATACAAGAATGACCTCAATAAAAACAAGTGTGGGGGACCGGATCGACTGATAGCCTGAACGGCATCTCCGGTAAAGCGTGCGTGATTTGTTGGCGGCAAAACCGAAGGGGGGGGAGAGAGGCATGGACCTGAATCCGTGACGGCTTGAGGAGATGCCCCAGGCGGCATGCGGAATTTATTGCATTATTGCCGAAAAAACGCATTTTCCGGTCTTCACCGCGCCGCCCTGCATCTGTACCGTTCTCGAATGCTCACGGATTCAGGTTTATTATTTCAATTTCCACGCGTCGGTTCGCTTCGCGCCCGGCGCTGGTTTCATTGGAAGCTATGGGGGTTTCCGGACCTAATCCTTTCGTTATGATCCGTGTTTCAGCCAGCCCCCTGCCCACCATATAGCTTTTAATGCTGTTTGCCCTGAATTCAGCCAACTTTTTATTGTAGCGCTCATTGCCGAGAGAATCCGTAAAACCCCTGATAATAACCCTCAAGGACGGCCGCTGTAAAAGGGCGGCAATCAGCATGTTCAACTTTTCCAGGGATTGGCCCGAGGGGAAATTCGAATCAAAGGGAAAGGGGATAACCAGTTTCTCCGTGGACAAAACAGGGAGCGACTGATCGGCGGCATTGGTTGCCGGCCGTTGCTTCCCGTCAACTTCACTTGCCCCCACTGGTTGTCGGGGCTGCTCCGTCTTACCGGACAAGGAACCCTTAATTTCTTCTTTTTTATGATCGGCCGTAACCTTTGCGCCACCATGTTCAGCCTCGGGCGACGGTCCGGCAGAATCATCGGCAGAGGGGACAGGCGATTCCCCCGCAGCCGGAACGGCCGCCGCATGAATACGCTCGGCAGGAGTCTGCTTCATCCCGTCAACTGTACTCTTCCCGGGGAGCCGGCCCGGTTTATCGGGCAATGGACGACCACCTTCCACTTGTTTTCCAGCACCGGAAACCCTGCCGCCCGAGGATACAGAGCCCACCGGCGGCGATCCGGTTTTTCGGGGCAAGGAAGCGCCTTTCGTCTCCACCCAGCTGACAACATGCTGCCAGATACCCTGCACATATCCCACGGCAGGATATTCACGGAGAGCCCGGGCTCCCTGCTGCGACAAACTGAAATAACCGACGGTCAGCAAAACAACAACAAAGGCCGCCCAAACCCCCAACCCCGCCAACCGCCTTTTATCCTTGCTCTCCGGGTCAGGAGAGGGACCGGTTGGCAATGCGGCCGGTGGCCCCGGCTCATTGCCGGTTTCTTTCTCCTCCGGGGCCTGCCGGAGTGGCGGCCGGTCACGCTTCGGCTGCGGGATTTTCAGTTCTCCCATGCATTCCTTGATAATCCCGGCAGTAATGATCGCCGACTCTTCCACAAATCCGGTAAGCAGTGAGCGATCACAGATTATGTTTATCAAACGGGGGTAGCCTTGCGAGAAAGAAAATATCTCGCGCACGGCCTGGGCGGGAAAGATGCTTTTCTCGGAGCCGGCAACAGCCAACCGGTGTTTGATATATTCGCCGGTCTCTTTTTCCGTTAAAGGTGCAATCGTGTAATTTACGGTTATTCTCTGGCGTATCGGCCTGTTTTCCGGACGCAGCAATATTTCATTAAACTCAATCTGTCCGACAAAAAATATATTCAAGAGCTTACTGTCTGCCCGCTCAATATTGGAGAGGAGCCGCACCTCCTCCAACAGCTCCTGGCTGATTCTCTGGGCCTCGTCAATAATCAATAAAACCTTCTTGTTTGCATGATAAGTTTCATGAAGAAACTGTTCAAAGCGTATAAGAAAGGCCCCCTTGCTGGTGAATGTCACCCCCAGGTGGAAACAATGAGCGATATAATTATAAAAATCCAGCAGATCCAGAGATGGGTCCCGGACCATGGCAACAAGCGTGTCGTTCTTTAAAGTGTTCAGCAGGGCATTGACCAGGGTGGTCTTGCCGGTTCCGATATCCCCGGTAAGCAACAAAAATCCTTTATTGTCCAGGACACCGTATTTCAGGGTTGCCAGGGCCTCTTCATGTTTTTCGCCCAGCCAGAGAAATCCGGGATCCGTACTGATCAAAAAAGGCTTTTGCTGCAGGTGATAAAAGGAGAGATACATGGCCGTCTGGTTTATTTTATAATGGTTTCAAAAAAAGTATTTTTTAAAACACCACGATTTTCGAAAAAAATCCATGCCCTTTTTCAAGCCCGGATCAGTGAGCGTTCGAGAACGGTGCAGATGCAAGGCGGCAACGAGGTTGACTATCCTGGTGGATATCAACGAGTTGTCATTTCCGAGCGAACAGCGAGGCTCATACTCCCAATGTCTCGGCCGCCCGTTCAAAGTCATCACCTTTGACGTAGATGAGATAGCCGAAACTCCCTTTTCCGTCCGTCACCCCGGTCGACGCGTAAACATTGATGTTGGCGTCGTACAATTTCTGGTGGATTCCCGCCAAGGCTCCCAGTTCATCATCACCATGTACCAGCAGGGCCTGGTGAGGACCATCCAGAACAATCCCGGCCAGCTGGGCTTCGTGAACCAGCAGGCCCGGATCTTCGGGAAAGAGAGCGAGCTGGGTTGAACTCGGCCCGACAGGCGTTGCCGTGAAGGCCAGCTGGTTCACGCCCATGTCTTCCAGCAGGTGCAGAAATTTATACGCCTCCCCCGGCTGATCCCTGACCGTGGTGTAATAGTAGTCGACCCCTTGAATAGTAAATGCCATACTTACCTCCTGCCACCACTCCGGTTAAAATAAAAAAGGGTTTTTT
>VAPL010429043.1_pt1 | contig 14162 bp, 13 predicted proteins | sample 3395061 | NCBI WGS metagenome assembly VAPL01 (sample SAMN08290444, study PRJNA428436) | hydrothermal vent metagenome | isolation source: Deep-sea hydrothermal vent chimney 2 | place: Pacific Ocean: Juan De Fuca Ridge | depth 2182 m m | reverse complement strand
GCCCTGGCTGTGGACAATTGTTGTGACCAGTGGCGTGTCTCTGCCAGCATCCTCGATTGGCAACAATGACAGTTCCGACGATTCGTCCGGTCCGAAGCTGGCCAGGAAAGTGCCATCGAAGGCATCGAACAACTCGATAAGAATATCGTAGCTGCCAGTCGGATAGCCGGATACCAGCTCGGTATCAATGAAGTACTCGTCACTTCCGGACGCTCCGAATATAGAGAAGTCATCCGTTGCAGCATATTCGTTCCACGGTCCCAACTCGTAGCTCAGGTAAACAACGGCGTAAACATCCGCCGCTACGAAGTTAGTATCAGCATCGAATGCCAAATCGATGCCAGCGAAATAGCCATCGCCATCGAGATCCGAATAGAGCACCACATCCGCAGAGTAGATCCAAAAATCCTGATCCGGTGCCCTCGGCTCACCAACGGACGGCTTCTGTTGACCGGCAACCCGGGAAGTCGCGGTACGTTCGCCTGTCGTATTCAACGGCGCAAACTCGTCCAGCGATACTGCACTGCCACTGCGCCGTAAACCCTGGCCTTGCGAACTGCTGCTCAGACGCTTCTCCGTACTTTCTTCGGCGTAAGCCGCTACCGCACCTGCCAACGATAAGAGTGCGAACGGCAAGTACCACAACGCGTTGATAGTTCGTGTACTATTTCTCATGTCCCTGTCCTTCTGCATATTACAACCCCATTTAATACGCACGACGCTGAATCCATGCTGAACCGGCATGCATTATCGAACATTCGTACGACCGTGTTCAGCTCGTATTCACAAAACTACGGCGCACCGCAATGACTTTGGCCTATCGAACAGACAACGTCGGAAAATCCATCGCCTGGATCCTGATGGGTGTGGCCGGCGGACTCGGACTCGATCTTTGCGCAAAACAGATATTGCAAACCTACTCGTTGCAGGAATTCGTATTGCTTCGGAGCGCTATTGGCTTGCTGATATTCCTGGTGCTCGCCGCACCGTTGTTTGGCGGCCTCAAAAACCTTCGTACGCAGCGCTGGCGGTGGCATCTGCTGCGAGCGATTCTAGCTGTCGGCGCGATGTACGGCTTCTTCTACGGTCTTTCGAAAATGCCGCTCGTCAACGCACTCACACTCGCCTTCACCGCTCCACTGATGGTCACCGCCTTGTCGGTGCCGTTTCTGGGTGAGCACGTCGGGTGGCATCGCTGGGCAGCGGTTGTCGTCGGATTCATTGGCACGCTTATCATGCTGCAACCGGGAAGCGGGCAGTTCTCGTTCGCGACTATTGCCATTCTGATCGCGGCGTTCTGCTACGCCTGCCAGGTCATTGCAGCACGCCATCTGGTAACCGAGTCGGTTCTGTCGCTGTCAACCTATATGGTGGTCGGCCCGTTGTTGGTAGCAATCACTTTTATCGACGGCGAAACCTGGTTGGCGCCGGACTTGAAGGGCTGGATACTCATGTTTGGCGCCGGCATTTGCTCGGTCATCGCCTGGGTTGGCTTCGTTAACGGCTACCGGGGATCGTCACCGGCGATACTCGCGCCGTTCGAATACTTGGCACTTATCGGCGGCGCGATTGCCGGTTATCTCATTTGGCAGGAAGTTCCGGATCGCTGGGTGTTCACGGGAGCAGCAACCATCGTCGCATCCGGCCTCTATGTCGTTTTCCGCGAAGTCGGTATCAACGACAGCCGCGACCCGGCATCTTAGTCGACGTCGCCTGGCACCAGCCCAGCGATCTGCGACGGTGAAACCTGCAACGCCGTCGCAACGCGATCAAAAAAATCAACCTCAAGAACGCTAACGTTGCTATCACTGCGAAACACATCCGCCAGCGCACCGATGGTCGTCGCCCGATGCGCGTCCGACATTTTCTTGCGAACGCTACCCAGATACTTGCGCAGGGTCGCGTCCGCGTACAACTCCGAACGCGCGGCAACGCGGATATCCGCCGAACTGAATTCCTCGCCGGTGGTGTCCTTCAGGATTTGCTGGATTTTCTCTACTTCAACTGTCTGAATATTGATATCAGCATCCGCGGCCCGCGCGAGCGTCATCAACAATACTTCCTTGAACAATTCATTCTGCTGATCTTTGCTGCAGTCGGCCCCGCCAAAGATGTTGAGCACGTTCTTAAGATCTGCGATTGCCATGATTGTTCTCTTTATTGGATGGTTGGCTGAGCGGGTAATAATAACCCGAAAATCCCGCTTGATAGAAGGCGTTTTCGAAACTAATTTTTGTCTTGGAATTTATGGGCTTACGAGACATACTGGCCTCAGGCAAACAAACGAAAGGAGGTGATCCATGTCTCGTGAGATAACAAAGGTATCCAGAAAGCCGACGGGTCTGAGACGAACGATGGAGCACCGCTACGCATTTCGTTAAGCCCCTCTCTGGATACGCATTCTCACGGAAAGCCGCAGCAATGCGGCTTTCTTTGTTTCAACCCGGCCGAATCAAGCGCGCAACACCGCGGGCAAGGCCATAAGCAGTTCGTCGATCTCTGCCGCACTGTTGTAATGTACGGGTCCCACTCGTACTACTCCGCCGGACTCGTAGATACCCAGTGCTTTGGCGGCTTCAACGGCGTAGTTGTGTCCGCTCCAAACGAAAATATTCTGCTTTGCCAAACCACCCGCGATAGCGCTTGGTGCGACGTTGTCATGAGTAAACGATACGGTCGGTACACGTCGATCCTGCGCCTCAGGCGCCGTGATTCCCTGCACCACGATGCCGTCGATAACCTCCAGCCCTTCGATTAGCCGACTCGTCAACCCTTTTTCGTATTCGAATAAGATATCCATCGCTGCGTGTACGTGTCGCCGTCGCCCGGCATACTGTGGCCAGTCAGCGGCACGGTGCTCGGCTATCGGCGCCCCTAGCGCTGCAAAGTAATTCACCGCCGCAGTAACGCCCGCCAGTCCTTCGATACTTTGCGTACCCGTTTCAAAGCACCAGGGCAACGCGGCGGGTGAGGGCCGCACTTTATACGGCTCCAATGCTTCCAGCACCTCACGACGCCCCCAGAGAATCCCCTGATGCGGTCCGAAGAACTTGTAGGCCGAGCAAACGAAAAAATCGCAGGCTATATCCTGCACATCGGTAGCGATATGCGGTGCGGCTTGCACACCGTCGATAAATGTCATCGCTCCAGCGGCGCGCGCTTGCGCACAGATCGATTTCACGTCGTTGATGGTGCCTGTCAGATTGCTTGCGCCAGTTACGCACAGCAGGCGCGTGCGCTCAGTAATTATATCGTCCAGCATCGACAGATCAAACTCGAACGTTTCTCTGTTGAATTCCAGCCAGCGAATCTTGAGTTCCAGATCTCGCGCCAGCAGTACCCACGGCCAAACGTTGGCATCGTGATCCATTCGTGACAACACGACCTCATCGCCTGCGCGAAGCAAGCGGCCGATGGAACGAGACAAATGCAAGGTTAGGGTCGTCATGTTCTGACCGAAAATGATCTCATCGCTGGACGGCGCATTGAGAAAATCGGCCATGGCATCTCTGGCGGACTGTACGACAGAGTCGGCGTCCGTACTGGAGGCGAAATAGCCCCCGAGGTTTGCGTTTGTCGTCAGCAAACAATCGGACATCGCCGTGGCGACGGTCGCAGGAACCTGCGTGCCGGCAGGATTGTCGAAGTAAATTCGACGCACACCGTTATCGGTAAGCGCCAACGCGGGAAACTGCGCGCGCACTGCCTCCAGGTCGAATGGCATTGAATGAAACCTCTGGTCTATTCCTATTCCTGCGCCTTGCCGCCCCACTGTTCCCGATGCGCATCTTCGGCGCGCTGCCGGACTTTCGCGTGTCGGCGCGTTAGCAACAGGGAATCCGGGTCACACACTTCAGCTCGGATAATGCCGAGATCGCTGGCCGCATCGAACAGGCTTGGGTACCAGCGTTCCCATTCCGGAAGCAGCGCTTCTACTTTGTCGCGAAGGCTCATTGTCGCAATGTAACCGAGCGACTCCGGCAAAACAATGCTGTGAGTGAACGGAGTTATTCTTCGAGCATGCGTATGCCCAGAAGACAGGCTGCGAGTAATACTGCACCGAGCATCACGACCGAAATTTGTGAGATCGGAACGGCCATTGCGCTGGCGATTTCTTCGGGAATCGACAACGATACCTCCGACAACAGACTCGCCAGAGCCTTTAGTGGCTTGAACGCGATCGCTCCACCAACGACGACCGCAACGGGCACGGCCAGCCGCCTCAACCACCGTCGTCGCCGCAATGTCCTGACAATACGAGCACTGAACCCATCGTCCGCCAGTGGTGACGCCGCAAACAGAGATTCCAGCAGCCGATCTTCTGCGTCTTTGATTTTTTCATCCATAACAATGATCTTTGATTTCAAAATTCGTCCTGATCTTTTCTTTACCACGAAATATCACCGATTTCACCGTGCCAACCGGCATATCTATTGCCTCACCGATTTCTCGGTGCGATAAACCGCAGGCGTATGACATCAGCAGGATCGCGCGCTCCTGCTCTGTCAGTATCGCCAAGAACCTGTCGAGATCTGTAATCTCGTCCGCCGTCGACACGTGGCTGCGCGACTCCAGGTCCGTGACGTGCCCCGCCGCTTCCAGTATCTCGGCATAACGCTTCGATTTGCGCCTTGATTGCAGAAAAGTCGTATAGGCGACTTTGAGCAGCCAGCCGATAAACGATCCGCGACCGGAAAATGTATGCAGCTTGTCCCAGGCCCGCATGAAACAGTCCTGCGCCAAATCGTCCGCCAGCGTTCGATCCGCAGCGAGCTTGCGCAGAAAGTTCCGCACGTGTGCTTGATGTCGTTCGATCAGTTCGCCGAAGGCGGCGATGTCCCCTCTGGACACCGCTCTCGCTACAAGCTCGTGATCTCCTCGTCCGGATAGCAAGCCCGTCGGCGCCTATTCGCGGTCGGTGAACTTGTACAGAATCATGTAAGCGATCCCGATGGCGAGCGGGAACGCGGCAATACCCAGGAAAACTCTTGCGACATCTTCCCCATCGGGAATACCGAAGCCTAACGCACTGACGCCAACGGCTGCTGCCAGCCACATAACGCCAAGGCGCATATCTTTGTCTTTTGACTGCTTCGGATGCACCAGTCGCTCAATAAGCTCCGGACTCAATTCCTGTCCCTTATCGAGGGCGAAGCGGATGGTTTCCAGCACCTCACTTCGGGTTCGATAGCGGAACCATACCAACACGCTTAACACGACGGTCATGCCGACGAACATGACGATCGGTACCCATTCAACGCTTTCTGCCACGGTGCTTAACTCCTGTTCAGTGCCATTAACGGCTATTCCCGGTTTAGATGCCCGACGACCGTCGCTTGGATGCACCCATTCGTAAGTTCTTGTTCCTTCGTACTTATTCGTCGATTTTCAGCGCAGCTAAACCCCAAGCCGCCCGCCGCACGTTTATACCGGACATGAAACAATCAAACCGGCTTGTCTCGTCACTAACCGACCCTCGCTACTATCAAATCGTAGTACTCGGTGTGCTGCTGGTCTATGGCATTACCGTACTCGATTTCGGCATTCGTTGGCAGAACGCGCTGGCGATCATTGCCACCGCACAGGCAGTGCAGTTGGCCGGGACCTGGTACGCCAGCCTGCCGCGATTCGACCCGCTTAGCCCGCTGATCACGTCGCTGTCCTTGACGTTGTTGCTACGCACTGACGATGCAATGCTCGCTGCGGCGGCGGCCGGCCTCGCCATCGGCAGCAAGTTTGTGCTGCGAATTCGCGGCAAGCATATCTTCAATCCGGCGAACTTCGCGCTGATCGCAATGATGCTGGTGAGCGATCACGCCTGGGTATCGTCCGGGCAATGGGGCAGCGCCGCTATCGGTGCGTTGGCACTCGCCTGCCTCGGGCTTTTGGTGCTCACGCGCGCCAGACGCGCCGAGACGACGGTCGCATTTATCCTTGTCTACGGTGCGCTGATCTTTGCTCGCGCGGTTTGGCTTGGTGACCCGCTCAGCATCCCGCTGCACCAGATACAAAGCGGTGCGCTCCTGATCTTCGCCTTTTTCATGATCTCGGACCCCAAGACAACGCCGAACTCAGCGTCGGGTCGCGTGTTGTTTGCAACGCTGGTCGCCGGGATCGCCTACATCATTCAATTTGTCTATTACCAACCCAACGGCCCCATCCTCGCTTTGATCGTCTGCGCACCGTTGGTGCCGGTGATCGATGCCGTATTGCGCGGTCGGATTTATCGGTGGGGAAAACCGGCTGATCGCTCGATCAGTTCAATGAAAGGAGTGTTCTAATGCGAATTATCGCAACTGTTCTGGCGGCAACTGTAACCGTCCTCGTTGTAACGACCGCGCAGGCGTTCTGCGGTTTCTACGTCGCGCGTGCCGACACTAGTCTGTTTAACAAAGCCTCACAGGTGGTGCTGGTTCGCGACAAGAATCGTACTGTCATTACGATGGCGAACGACTTCGAGGGTGAGGTCAAAGACTTCGCGGTGGTCATCCCGGTGCCAACGAAAATCGAGCGCGAGCAAATTAACGTCGGCGACCGCACTATCGTTGAGCATCTTGACGCGTACACAGCGCCCCGGCTGGTCGAATATCACGACCCGGATCCTTGCATGGACTATCGACGCAACAAAATGTCTTCAGATCGGCTTGCTCTGCCAAACGCTGCGATCCTGGAGTCGGAATCGGCGGCGCGTTCGTTAGGCGTGACAATTGAGGCCAGTTACACGGTTGGCGAATACGACATCCTGATCCTGTCAGCAAAGGAAAGCGGCGGCCTGATTCGCTGGTTGCAGGACAACGACTACCGGCTGCCACAGGGTGCCGCACGGGTTGTCGAGAGTTACATCAAGCAGGACATGCGTTTCTTCGTCGCTAAAGTGAATCTCGAAGAACAGTCGAAGCTGGGTTATCAGTATCTGCGCCCGTTGCAGGTCGCATATGAGAGCAATAAATTTATGCTGCCGATTCGGCTCGGCACCTTGAACGCAAAAGGCAAACAGGAACTGTACATCTACGCCTTGACGCGCTCGGGACGGGTCGAAACAAGCAACTACCGCACAGTAAAATTGCCGAGCAACATGGACGTACCGGAATTCGTGCAGGATGAGTTCGCCGAATTCTATCGCGCCATGTTCACACAACAGGTGGCCGCTGAAAACGAACGGGCCGTATTCCTGGAATACGCCTGGGACATGGCCTGGTGCGACCCCTGTGCCGCCGATCCGTTGAGCACCGAGGAACTTCGCAGTCTCGGCGTGTTCTGGTTAGACGATCGAGGTAACAACAGAAGGGTCGCGCCGATGCCCGCACAAGACGTCTTCGTCACCCGCCTGCACCTGCGTTACGACAGCGAGAATTTCCCCGAAGATCTGATGTTTCAGGAGACCGGAGATCGCCAGAACTATCAAGGCCGCTACGTTATTCGGCGCCCGTGGACCGGCGAAGCATCTTGCGACATCAGTCAATATCAGGCCGACCTTCGCGACCGGCAGGAACGTGAGGCACAACAGCTCGCCGAGCTGACGGGTTGGGATATTGACGATATCCGGAACAAAATTCCGTTTCCGGAGGGAGGTACACCCGACAAAGAGCCATGGTGGAAGAGGATTTGGAGTTAGGGCAATTAGGGAGGCAATTAGGGACACCCATCAAACGGGCCGAGATAAACCAAGGTCGCGTATAGGTTTCATACTCGTTTCTGTGCAAGAGATCGAGAAACGGAAAACCATAGTTTCATGGGTGTCCCGGAATTCATCCCAGAATTCAACCAGAAATTGATGGGTGTCCCAGAATCTCCATCCATGGGTGTCCCAGAATCTCCCCCAGAATCTCGACCACCGGGCTGCGGAGTCAGGACTGCGCTTTCCAGGCTGCTATGACTTCTCTCTCGCGATCAGCCGGCATGCCAGCTCTGATATTCTCGCGGCGCGCATCATCAAGCGTGTCCCACCACGCCAGCAGATCTCGAACGGTCTCGCGTTCCGGCCGGTGGTGAAAACCGGCACGCACCGCCGCCTTACCGATGAACGAAAACGCGTTTGCGCTGGGGCCGGTTTTGGGATGCCAGGTCGGCAATAAACGACCGGAAATCAGGTCCTGCGCATAGGCAAAATCTTCGCTGATCCAGATCGGATCGACGCTGACGCCGGTTACTGCCTGGGAATCTGCGAGCAGCTGTCCCAGAGAATACGAACCGGCAGGATTGACTGCGTTGAACGTACCGGAAATATCCCGGTCCAGGCAGTCGATCGTAAAATTCGCAAGATCACGTACGTCGACGACTTGAATCGTGTGTTGCGGCGAACCGGGCCAGATCATTTCGCCGCCTTTTCGCGTTCGTACGGGCCAGTAGGAGAATCGGTCGGTGTGATCACCGGGGCCCGCAATGTAGGTTGGGCGAAGTACGGTGAGCCGCTCGTCACCGATTTCCGCACGCGCACGCGATTCGCACAGAGCTTTCAGCGGACCGTAAGTTGCACCGGTCACCTCCTCTACGGTTTCATCTGCAATAGTCGCGAGCGGGGACGACTCCGTGTTGTCAATGCTGAAGTCCGCGTACACAGAAACCGTCGAAACATACAGGTAGCGATTCGTGTTGTCGGCCAGCAGGCGCGCCGAGTCCTGCACATGCCTTGGCACGTAACCCGAGTTATCTACAACAGCATCCCAGGATCGCCCTCGCAAGCCATCGAGGCCGCCGTTTCTGTCCCCCGTGATCGTTTCGAGATCCGGGAACAGGCGGTTGTTGGTTCGCCTTCGATTAAACAACGTCACCGCATGCCCGCGGCGCAACGCCTCGCGAACCATGTGCGGTCCGATAAAACCCGTACCGCCAAGGATCAGAATACTCAGCAGCCCGGGTTCTTTCTTCTTCTCGCCAGCACTCGCCAGCTGCGGCAATCCAGCCGCAGCCGCGACGCCGCCGATGACTCCGGCCTTGATGAATTCGCGACGACTGCTGGTCATGGTTGCTTCTCCGCCTATGCCGATTGCAGCAGTCTAACGCGAAACGCGCGCACGCGTTCGGAGGCTACTCGATGGGAGTAATCGGCACCGCATGCAGACCAATACTTCGACCCGCCTCGATTGCGACAACAGCATCCTTCACGATAGAACCTTTCGCGAGCAATACGGCGAAACCGGCGTCGGGATTTTCAGCGTACAACGCCTGCACGTACGGTCTCACGCTGTTCCTCGACAACGCTCGTCCGTTAACGACAAACGTGCCGGCGGCTTCAACGGTAACGTTGATCGACTCGAAACTCCGGAGGATTGGTATCGAGGTTGGCCGGCAACGTTACCGGCAGACCGTCTTCTTTGATGAATGAGGCAACCACGATGAAAAAAATCAACATGATGAAAACCACGTCCAGCATGGGTGACAGGTTGATTTCGGATTGGTCTTCGTAGGGCACGACACGGAAACGACTCATCACATTCTCCTGCAATGAATACTTCCCGCACGTTTTGTGCTGCAACTACCGGTAGCGGTCCTGCAGCTTCTTCAATTCTTCCTTACCCGGGTGCAGGGCGTCAAGGGGTAAATGCACCATCGGTGTGTCCACATTGCCCATAAGCTCGTGCATTTCCGCCCGGGATTCGTCGAGGTAAAGCAATCCGGTCGTTATTTCGCCGGCATTGAAGCGCTCCCGCAAATACTTGAACGCCGACGCCCGGCTGGTCAGGTCGTAGTCTTTGTCGATCTTGCGCAAAACAATGGTGCTGCCATCGTGCATCTCGATAGGCATCGCGTCGCCCTCTTCGTAGGCAGCCTTGATCTCCGCAGCCGGCGGAATATAGTCGATGTCGATGACGTGGTGGTAAAACTGCCGCGTGTGCGCGTAGCTCTTGGTTGAGCCTTCGTGATCGTTAAACGTGACGCAAGGACTGACGATGTCCAGCAACGCGAACCCACGATGCATCAGCGCGCCTTTGAGCAACGGAACCAGTTGCTCTTTGTCACCGGAAAAACTTCGCGCGATGTAGGTAGCGCCCAGACTCAGTGCAGTACTCACCGGGTCGATGGGTTCCTGATTATTCGGCTCGCCCTTCTTCGGCAAACTGCCAATATCAGCGGACGCCGAGAACTGGCCTTTCGTGAGACCGTACACGCCGTTGTTTTCGATGACGTAACACATGTTTACGTTGCGCCGAATCGCGTGCACGAACTGACCGACACCGATTGACAGCGAGTCCCCGTCCCCGGAAACGCCAATGTAAGTCAGATCCTGATTGGCGGCATTGGCGCCCGTCGTTACCGACGGCATGCGGCCGTGCACCGAGTTGAAACCATGCGACCCACTCACGAAATACGCCGGTGTTTTCGACGAACAACCGATGCCGCTCATCTTCGCTAACATGTGCGGCTCGATGCCCAATTCGAAGACAGCCTGAATGATCGCCGCTGTAACCGAGTCGTGACCGCAGCCCGCGCACAGAGTGGAAATACCGCCCTCGTAGTCGCGTGCTGTCAGCCCGAGCTTGTTCTTCGGCATGCCGGGGTGCGTAACCTTGGGTTTTTGAATGAAACTCATGATCGACTTCCCTGCTCAGGCCGCCCGGCCTTTTGCGATTTCCTCCAGCACCTTGTCCACCACGAACCCGGCATTAATCGGCATACCGTCGTAGTGCAGTAACGGTACCAGCTTGCGCTGATCCGCCTCAATGTCGTTGATCAGCAGCGTGCGCAACTGCGCGTCGCGATTTTGTTCAACAACGTAGATCCGCTCGTGCTGTTCGATAAACTCGCGCACTTCGTCGTCAAACGGAAACGCCTTGATTCGGCAATAGTTCAAACCGACGTTCTGACTCGCCAGTCGATCCAGCGCTTCCTTGCACGCGCCGTCCCCGCTGCCTACGGTGATAATGCCAAGCGAGTTAAATTTTGAGTAACGAATGTCCGGCTTCGGCAAGATATCCCGCGCCGTCTCCCACTTCACAAGTAAGCGGTCAACAACGTCTTTATAAGCAGCCGAGTCTTCGGTGTATCCGCCGAGTTTTGTATGACCGGAACCGCGAGTGAAATACGCGCCCTTGGGATGCACGCCGGGTAAGGTACGATAAGGAATGCCGTCGCCGTCAACGTCGAGGTAACGGTGGAACCGCTCCATCTCCTCAAGTTCGGCTGCGCCCAGAACCTTGCCGCGATCCGGCACATAGTCTTCGTCCCACTCCAGTTCGGGAACCATCCAGTCGTTCATGCCGATATCGAGATCCGACATCACCATGACCGGCGTCTGCAAACGTTCCGCCAGATCGAACGCCTCAACGGCGGTGTAGAAACACTCTGCAGGGTCCGCCGGAAACAGCAATACGTGTTTGGTATCGCCGTGTGAAGCGTAGGCGCAACTCAGCAGGTCGCACTGCTGCGTCCGCGTCGGCATGCCGGTCGACGGCCCGGTGCGTTGCACATTAAAAATGACCGTTGGAATTTCCGCGTAATACGCGTAGCCAATGAACTCACTCATCAGAGAGATGCCCGGGCCGCTCGTCGGTGTGAATGAACGCGCGCCGTTCCACGCAGCACCGAGTACCATGCCGATAGCAGCCAGTTCGTCCTCTGCCTGAATGATGCAATAGGTACTCTTGCCGGTCTTCGGATCAACCCGGTAGCGCGAGCAGAAGTTCCGAAACGCGTCCATGAGCGATGTCGAGGGCGTGATCGGATACCACGCTCCGACGGTTGCTCCGGCGTACATGCAACCGAGACCCGCGGCTGTATTGCCATCGATAATGATGTTGCCGGAGGTCGCGTCCATCGCCTTTACGTGCATCGGCAGTGGGCAGGAAACGTGCTCCCGCGCATAGTCGAAACCCAGCCGTATTGCTTCCATGTTGGAGTCGATCAGATGTGCTTTCGCCGCAAACGTTTCCGTCAGCAGTTTGGTGATCACGTCCAGGTCGATATCGAGCAGCGCAGCGACAGCGCCAACGTAGGCAATGTTCTTCATCAGAATACGCGCGCGTACACCCTCGAAATTTTCGTTGCACAGCCTCGAAAACGGGATGCCAATGATGTTTATGTCGTCGCGGTCGAGCAAACGATGGCGTGGCCATGTTGAGTCGTAGATCAACCAGCCGCCCGAAGCGACATCCGCCATATCCCGAGTATAGGTTTGCGCGTTCATCGCGACCATGACGTCGACTCGATTCGAGCGCGACTGATACCCTGCGCCGGTTACACGAATCTCGTACCAGGTCGGCAAACCCTGAATATTCGACGGAAAATAGTTCTTGCCAACAACCGGTACGCCCATGCGGAAAATCGATTTCCGAAGCAGGCTATTGGCGCTGGCGGAGCCCGTTCCGTTCACGGTGGAAATCTTGATAACGACGTCGTTTACTGTTGCCATTGCTCGCCTCTAGGCACCCGATCTCGCCGCTGCTTGCGCTGCATCGTCGAAGAGCTCGTCTTTGGCGTACGGCACCAGTATCACTGATTTCTGCATATCCCAGGCACCAGTCGGACAGCGCTCCGCACACAAACTGCAGTGCACGCACAAGTCCTCATCCTTGACCATGACTCTCCCCGTTTGCGGCAAATCGGCGGAGACGTACAAATCCTGTTGGCGATTTTCAGCAGGGGCCCGAAGTCGCGTTCGCAGTTCGTCTTCTTCGCCGTTTTCGGTAATCGTCAAACAGTTGACCGGGCAAATATCCATACAAGCGTCGCATTCGATACATAAATCGGCAGTAAATACGGTTTGCACATCGCAGTTAAGACAGCGCTCAACCTCCTGGACCGCCTGTTCCGCCGTAAACCCGAGCTCGACTTCGATATCGATTTGTTTGAAGCGTTCTTTCAAATCCACGTGCGGCATCAACCGGCGCGACGCGCCGTCGAAATCGTTCGAGAAACTCCATTCGTGCATGCCCATTTTCTGGCTTGCCAGATTCAGGCCGTAGGACAGGCGATCCTCGATGTTCTCGCCCTGGCAGTACCGGTGCATCGAAATCGCCGCCTGATGACCGTGCTCCACCGCCCAGATAATATTCTTCGGGCCGAACGCCGAGTCGCCGCCAAAAAATACGCCGTCGCGACCGCACATCATGGTGATCTCGTCCACCACCGGACAGTCCCAGTCGTTAAACTCGATGCCGATGTCGCGCTCGATCCACGGAAACGCATTGTCCTGCCCGATCGCTAACACCACATCGTCACAGGGAATGATTTTCTCGCCCGTCACAACACCACGATCAATGCGCCCGTCCTCATCGATCTGGTACTCCATCAACTCGAACTTCAGGCCAACCAGTTTGCCGTCCTCGATCACGAACTCTTTCGGCGAATGATTGATGAGAATTTCGACGTTCTCTTCTTCGGCGTCTTCAAGCTCCCATTCGGAGGCCTTAAAAAACGCTCGCGGCTTTCGCGCCATTACTTTGACGTCATCGGCACCCAGTCGCAGCGACGTTCGGCAACAGTCCATCGCCGTATTGCCAACACCTATTATCAGGACCCGCTTACCGATGCTCTTGGTGTGCTCGAAGGCAACGGATTCCAGCCAGTCGATGCCAATGTGGATACGATCTGAATCGTAACGGCCGGGGATCTCGAGGTTCTTGCCGCGCGGCGCGCCCGTGCCGACAAAAACGGCGTCGTAGGATTCTTCGAGCAAGTCTTTAAGACTCTCAATCGGATGATTCAGCTTGAGATCGACGTTCATGTCGAGGATATAGCCGATTTCCTCATCCAGAACTTTGGGCGGCAATCGGAACTGCGGAATATTGGTCCGCATTAATCCGCCGGTTGTTTGCAGCGCTTCGAAAATTGTAACCTCGTAGCCCATCGGCGCCAGGTCATTGGCAACCGCCAGCGATGCGCACCCCGCACCGATCAGCGCGATTTTCTTGCCGTTGCTGCTCGCAGGTGCCTTTGGCAAACGTTCGCTGATGTCGTCTCGGTGGTCTGCGGCAACGCGCTTCAGGCGACAAATCGCAACCGGCTTGTCTTCGACACGACCGCGGCGGCACGCCGGCTCGCAGGGTCGGTCACAGACTCGCCCGAGAATGCCGGGAAAAACGTTGGATTTGCGGTTCTCCATGTACGCATCGGAAAATTGCCCCTGGGCAATCATGCGTATGTACGCGGGAACGTCAGTATGGGCAGGACAGCCCCACTGGCAGTCTACTACCTTGTGGAAGTACTCAGGGTTGGAAGTATCT
>VAPL010882378.1_pt1 | contig 14164 bp, 9 predicted proteins | sample 3395061 | NCBI WGS metagenome assembly VAPL01 (sample SAMN08290444, study PRJNA428436) | hydrothermal vent metagenome | isolation source: Deep-sea hydrothermal vent chimney 2 | place: Pacific Ocean: Juan De Fuca Ridge | depth 2182 m m | reverse complement strand
TGAACATGAATAATCGGCACCCGCTTATCAAGACGGTCTAAAAAACCAATATAGTCATTAAGGGTGCTGGAACATAAATTGGCATGCCCCAGATCAAAACACATGCCGACATGATCCAAAGGCGTATCTTTAATCTCTCTGAGCAGGGCAAATAAGTGATTGAAGTCTTCCGGAGTCGTAAGCGGAGTATTCTCAATAGCGAGCTTCAGCCCGGCAGTCCGGCAATAATTGCTGATTGGCAGTATGGCCCGAATATAATCCGTCAGGCCGTGTTCAGTCGTCAGGTGGATGTTTAGCAGAACGGCACCAATATCCCCGGCAAAATCAATATTATCAAAAAAAATCTTTTTTGTTTCTGGCTCAAAGGGATTTGCCCACGATGAGGCATGCATGGTCAGGGTAATATCATTGACAAGGGCTGTTTTTTTAATGAAGCGGCGCGTTTTTAAGTCTATATCGGCTAAGTCCCAGCCGGCGCCAGACTCCTTTTTGTCGGGAAACCACTCAAAGGCCTCAAAATGATTCTCGACGGCATAGAGAAATGGCGCCAGCGGCGTTAAAGCCATAAAGGCGGTCTGGTTGCCTACGCGGATGGGGTGGAGGTTGTTTGTATTTATTGTCATGTCTGCTTATTTAAAGATCATTAAGCCAGTATGGTGACCGAATAAGCGTTTCTGGAGCGCTTACGGCCGTTACGTTCCCACCTGGGGCCTGGTCTGAACTATATAAAATCTGCCGTCAGCATAGGCGCCTTCAATATCCTGGGGACAGCCTGCCATGGCCTTTTCGATTTCGATGCCTATTTTGGTAACATCCTGCAGGAATTTATTTCTAAAAGCATCCTGCCATAAAAGCGGGCTGTCAATATAGTCGGGCAATTTTTCCTGCGGCGGGACAAGCAGAACACTGTCATAGAGGCCTGCTCCGGCATACCCTTCCAGGTCTTCACCATTAGAGTCGGAGCGGATGATGAGGCCGCCACCCTTCAGGGCAATGCTTTTGCCGGGATAAGAGATAGTGTTCGGTTTGAGAGTTGTTTTACTTTTACGGCAGGTAAAGCTCAGGGCGCGGCCGGGGTAATTGCCGCTGCAGAGCGTCTCACCCAGGCCCCAGACTACCTCAGCATAGAGCTCATTTTTGTCCTTTGTGAAAGGATTGGCGGTATGAATCACAAAGGCGTACTGGGCATCGACTACTTCCTGGATAAGAACGGCCATGGTGAGTTTATCATGGCTCAAATGCCATTTTTTGCGGCTCCAGTAGGCCCGCTCATTCCATTTTGAGGCCCAGACCTGCTTAATTCGTGACCAGAGGAGCGGCCAGTCATCCGGCCAGGGTATTCCCTCTTCCGCCATTGCCTCCTTGAGCGATTTATGAAGATCAGGCGGTGAGGCAAGCTCGTTGACGCCTTGACGAAGTTTAAGGAGATTCCGGGGCGGATTCTGATCCAGCACCTCAATAAGCTGGTTAAACTTTTTAAGGATGCTCTTGTTCTCTTTCATGGCCAGCACCCTCTCGCAGGCGCAAAAAGGGATGGCCGCGGATCGTGGTATATGAATCCAGGCCGGCATTTTATCTTTGAGTTGTAGTAGTTTGAGGGACTTGCCGCCCACAAGCTTAGTGCTGAAATCTTTACTTGCCACGGCGTAGCGGCTGAAGGAAACCCGGCGGGCGGCGGCTGTCGGCAGCTTGGTTTTTTTCTGGGTTTTCCTTTGAGTCAGCCTGCCCTTCTGCAGGTTATACTCCACCTCCCCAGAGGAATTTATCGTCAGTTTTATGACTTGGCCCTGGTATGATTTCAGCTTCGCAAATATTTCAGGCTCATAACAGGTCGCGAAGAGGATTTTGGCGTTTCTGGAGCGAACCGCGACATGGGAGAGGATATCCACCCCGGCAGGGGTGATAACCGCGGCAACGCCTTCGGGAATCTCTTCCTCACCTTTAACAGTCGCACTCAGAATTACGGTGGGTTTTTTAAATACCTTGTCCTGAACATCCGACAGGTCGGCAACTTCAACCTGACCTGCTGTCGTGTTATGGCTGATTATCTGCCAGCTGCCAAGATCGGCGGCAGCCCTTAATATCGGCTCAATGCGACGGAGCAGAAGGGATAATACATAGGCTGAACTGCCGCGGACCACCTCCTGCGTAAAGAGCTCGATTGTCCATTCTTCAGCCTGAAAGGCATTGCCGAGGTGTTCCGCTTTGGCTTGCAGAAGCGTGTGGTAATAGTCGATAAAGCCGCCGAGAGCTTTAGTGATCCGATCGAGTACTGAACGGGCATGGAGAATCCAGTCCCGGTTTATCCTGGTTGATTTCCGCAGTCGCTGCCAGTGTTGGAAACAGGCGGCCAAGGATTCATCTTCATGGGTGATTATGAGATTCTCAAGTATCAGGCCGATGAGTTCAATCAGCTGTTCCTTACTGGATTCATGCTGGATACGGTGCTCAATTATGAGACGGAGAAACTCCTCCAGGGCCAGATCCAGATAGAGCAGGTTCCGAAGGCATTTAGTGTCAGTGGCATTATGCAGGCGGTCAATTAAGCCGTGGCGCAGGCCGGTAATGGAACTGACCTGATTTCTGAGCTCAATATTCGTATCATCACGGTGGTTATAGAGGTTCCACAGCGAGTTCCGCAGGTGGTCGTTTAGACAGGGGCCGGCGGCTTCGGCCGCGCTGAAGAGGTCAGTGGCGGAATATATGGATTTTAACAGCTGCAGGTAGTTCTCAAAATCAGTGATTAAGCCGTCCTTGATATGAGGAGCAAAATCCGGGGCGGTCACTATTGGCCGTTCGAAATTTTCCAGCCGTTTCCTGGTTACTCCGCCCTTGTTAAGGGTATTGTAAAATGCATTTAAGTCACCGTTACTGCGTAAAAAGGCCAGATACGCCTCGCATATGACAATGTCGTCCGGGGTGGCGTTGTTGTGGAGCTTCTGGTGCCATTCCTCCATGAAATGACCGGTAACCTCTTTGATTTTATGGCGATGCATAATCTGGAGAATATCATCACGGATACGCTGCCCCTTGCCGCCTTCCCCGCCCCGGCCAACGGTGGATAAGATAAGGCGGATTATCTCGCGGACGTCCGGGGAGCCATGGCGGTAGCAGTCTGTTAGTTTCAAGGTGAGCCGTTGCTGGGCGTGGCTCAGTTCACGGGGCTGGGTATTATACCTGCGCTGCCAGTCAAGCTGCCGAATCGCGGAAAAGCGCAGCCAGACAAAGAGCAGGGCCAGGCCCTGCAGGTTACTGCCAAGGCGGTTCAACAGGTCATGGCACAGATTGAATCTATGCATTAATGTCCATGAATTGCCCCCCGTTTCTGCCTTAATGACCTGTCCGGCAGCCTCGGCAAGTTCCGTTGCCGCGAAGGCATTATCCTTAAGCGGCGGAGTTTTTATCGGAATAAAGATGTTCTGCCCGGATTTAAACCACTGGCCGCTGTCAAGCTGGTGCAGGACGAAAGACAAGCCCAGCACCGCCTCGTCTGCCGGCCATTCAAGTTGCAGCTGATTAATACCATTTACCCGGACAAATTCACTCTGTACCGCCTTGTCATCTACGACGATTGTATTTTGCGGGCGGAGATGCTCCGGCGGCAGGAGCCACTCGTATTGTGATTTTTTGTTTATTCCCCAGTGTAAAGCCAGGCGGTCGGGGATATCGCTATAGAGTTTAATCAGATAATGTCCCTTGTCCAGAATCACGGCAGCCGCCAGCTCGGTGCCGGAAAGGTGATAATTCTGGTTGAAAACAACCTGCTTTTTTTTGAGTTCCCGGCTCAATAACTGCTGGGGAGAAAATAACGATTCGTCTGCCTGGGGCAGTTTTATGAAGTAATTTTTACCGTTATTATTGTCCCAGTAATGTTCCTCCGGAAAGAAGAGGACAAAAGAGAGGGCGGAAAAATCATGGCCGGCCTGGAACTTAAGCTGGATCAGGCTGTCAGTCTTCCTGGAGACAAAGGCGGTCTGCACAGCATCATGGCTCACGGCACTGGTCTGGGGCGGCCGGACTGCCGCAGGCGGAAGCTGCCACGCGCTATTCCGGCCGCTGGACATGCCCCAATGCAGCAGGCATTTTTTCTTGCTGTTTATCGTCAGTGTCACCACCAGACTCCTGGTGGTTTTACGCTTTTTTATTTGTAGATTAAGACCTTTTGATAATTTAACCCTGTCTGTTGTTTCCATATAAGTTTTCTTTAATATTGCTAATTATGTTAGCGGGTTAACCTTGCTGCAAGGCAACTTCTCCAGCCCATCGTCTGCCTAAGCCACAAGAACAATTAAACTTCTCGGCCCGATTAAGTATCCAGGGTGATAATTCCCCACCGCGGGCGCCTGTGCCTCTACCTCAAAAATATCGTCAGGAGATTCCTGAGAGGTGTCAATCACCCGTCGCCATGGCCGGTCGACAACCGGTATTTCAAAATGGCGGCCATATCCCGAGGCGTTCATCATCACCACGATATCATTATCAGGCTCTTCCGCCGCCTTGTGACCTTCCAGCATGAAGGCCAGCCAGGCGGCATTATCAGACCAGTCTGGTTGTGCATCTTTTTCGCTTAACCAGCGGATACCGCTGCCTCCTGTAAAAAAATGCTCCCGCCGCAGACTGTGGTGCCGTCTGCGAAAGGTAGTGAGGAGCCGCGTAAAACGCAGCATATCGTGGTGCCGGTCAGCAAATTCCCAGTTAATCCAGCTAATCTCATTATCCTGACAATAGGGATTGTTGTTGCCTTGCTGGGTGCGGCGGAATTCGTCCCCAGCCAGAATCATCGGCACTCCCTGACTCAGGAGCAGGGTAGCGAGGTAATTCTTCATATGCTGAAAGCGCTTACGATTGATCTGCGGGTCGTCGCTTGGGCCTTCGTGGCCAAAATTCAGCGAATTATTGTTATTTTCTCCGTCGCGGTTGTCCTCGCCGTTGTCCTCATTATGCTTCTTGGTATAGGACACCAGATCATTCAAGGTAAAGCCGTCATGGGAGGTGATAAAGTTGATACTGTGATAGGGACGGCGGCCGGATTCCCGGTAGAGATCTTCAGAACCGCAGAGGCGGCTGGCGAGATTACTCACAAAGCCTCTGGCGCCTTTCCAGAAGAGCCGGACGTGATCACGATAATATCCGTTCCACTCGGCCCAGCGTCCCCAGGCCGGAAAAGTGCCGACCTGATACAGGCCGGCCGCGTCCCAGGCCTCGGCGATAATCTTGGTATCGGCCAGCACTGGGTTCAGGGCAATCTGCTCAAGGAGAGGCGGATTCTCCAGGACTTCTCCATTGACCCCCCGGCCCAGTACGGAGGCCAGGTCAAAACGGAAACCATCGACATGCATCTCAGAGACCCAGTACTGCAGGCAGCTGATTATCATGTCACGAACCTGGGGATGGTTACAGTTCAGGGTGTTGCCGCAGCCGCTGTAGTTACGGTAAGCCCCCTTCTCGTCAAGCATGTAATAGATACTGTTATCAATGCCACGGAACGAAACAGTCGGGCCTTGCTCGTCACCTTCACCCGTGTGGTTAAAAACCACGTCGAGATAGACCTCAATACCGGCCCGGTGGAATTCCTTGACCATTTGCCGGAATTCGTTAATCTGGCTGCCGTCGCCTTTATTACAGGCGAAACTGGCCTTGGGCGCCCAGAAGGCAATGGGCGAATATCCCCAAAAATTATACAGCCTCTCTCCTGTACGCGGATGATGCCGCAGATGTTCGTTCTCATCGAACTCGAATATTGGTAAAAGTTCCACAGCCGTCACCCCCAGATTTTTCAGATAGGGGATCTTCTCCGTCAACCCGAGGTAGGTGCCGGGATGCTTGACCCCTGAAGAAGGATGAATCGTATAGCCGCGCAAATGCAGCTCATAAATGATCGTCTCTCCCAGCGGTGTCAGGGGCGGAACATCACCCTCCCAGTCATAATCCTCTGCGGGCAGGCAGCCAAGCCGATGGTGAACCACCTTTTCCCCTTCCGGAGTGACAGTATGATAGATATCTGATTCACCCCAGACGGAACCGCCGCTTAAGGCCCGGGCGTATGGATCGAGCATGATAATATCTGGATCAAAACGCTGACCTTTTTGCGGCTCATAAGTGCCGTCCAACCGCCAGCCGTATTGAACGTCTGGGGCAAGATCATGAACCAGCAGGTGCCAGATATGGCCGGTACGATTAAGGTGAGGGTCAAGTGGTATTTCGATCCGTGTACCATGGTTTGCCGGTTGGAACAGAACCAGGATGACAGAGGCGGCATTGCGGGAGCAAATTGAAAAATTAATTCCGGCCTTAAGTACAGTTGCGCCAAATGGCAGAGATTTGCCGCGGGTGACTATATAGCCGTCAACGATCCTGGTATCCTTAAGTGCGGCCATGAATTTCCTCCGTCGTTGAAACCGTAAAGTTTATCTTGTTCAGTAACAGCCATATCCGATCACCCGGGTACAACGAAACATGAAAGCCGCGGCAGGGCCAGTACCATTGACAGGTGACTTCCATATAAACCTACCCTGTAACTATTCAGCAGCACCCCATCTCTGAGTCTACGCTCTTATATACTCATATATCTTTGTGTAATCACTGCCAGGGCGGTTCCATGAATAGTCGTACCGCATATCGTTTTCCATTAATTCCCGAAAATGCTGCGGATAAATATACCACATACCCACAGCCCGCTGCATGGCGGACTCCAGCCCCGCGTTATTTAAGTCGTTAAACACATAGCCGTTCCGCTGGTGATATGGAAGGTGGGCGTAGTCCGCGTCAAAAACCGTGCAGGCCAGGCCGCCGGTGTTGCGCACTATGGGAACAGTACCGTATTGCATGGCAATCAACTGGGTCAGACCGCAGGGTTCAAAGGCGCTGGGAATAAGCAGCATGTCGGAGCCGGCATAAATGAGGTGGGCTAATTCTTCATTGTAGGAGATTTCAAGGTGGCAGTTCGGGTTGTCATTCAAGGAATGTTTAAGCTGCCAGAAATCATGATTAATATTCGGATCCGGACTTGAACCAAGCAGGACAAACTGGCAGCCGTGGGCCAGGGAGTAGGAGATGGCGTGACGAATCAGATTTACGCCTTTTTGGTGATCCAGCCGGCTGACCACGGCGACAATCGGCTTCATTTCCTGCCGCAGTAACAGACGGTGGCGGAGCGCCTCCTTGTTCTTATACTTATCGTCAATATTACTTAAAGAGTATTGGCGGGCAATATGTGGATCAATTTCCGGATTCCAGACATTATAATCAATTCCGTTCAGGACGCCGCCAAATTTCGCCGCGTGGACATGCAATGTGTTCTGAAGACCGTAGCCCAGGTCGGAATTTTTTATCTCCCAGGCATATCCGGGAGAAACGGTTGTCACAAAATTGGAAAAAACTATACCGCCCTTCATTAAGTTAAAGGCGCTGGGAATATGGTCATCCTGTAGTTGGTGATGATTAAAATAACGGGCCGGATTAAGGCCGACCTGCCTTAGAATATCCGGGCCGCACAATCCTTGATGCATCAGATTATGCAGGGTATAGCAGACCCTGGAATGGGTCATGCCCTGATACTTGTATACATCATAGAGAAGGACGGGAACCAGACCTGTCTGCCAGTCATGACAATGAATAATATCAGGATGCTTATTGGATTTAAGCATAAACTCCAGAGCGGCCCGGCTGAAAAAAGCAAAGCGCTCCGGATCATCATGATGCCCGTACAGAATACCGCGGTCGAAAAAATTTTTATAAAAATGCGGCTTGATAAAAAAGCATTTCAGGCCATCAACAAAACCAAAATAAACATTGCAGCGCACCTGCTGATCATGAAAAGGAACCCAAAGGTCACTGTATTCTTTTTGCAGCCCCCAGATATGGTCAAAACGCATACAGTCGTAGAAAGGCAGGATAATCTCTACCGCGTTGCCCCGAATTTGAAGTTCACGGCTCAGGCCCTGAACCACGTCGGCCAGTCCGCCGACCTTCGCGACAGGTGCGCATTCCGAAGTTACCATCATGATATACATACGGTTAACCCTTCATCGTCATAGTTTATGAAATATCTGCCGCGCGTTTTCAGCCAAAGGCGCGATAGTCAATGTGCGGGAATATATTGTTCCGGTATTCTATCATCGACAGCCATCTCTCGTTTATTGATTGATTGCTGATTTCTCTTTCAAGGCGGTGTAACTGGCTGAGGTGGGTATTGACCCTGCGGGCCGCGTAATCCGGCATTGTGCCGGAGTTTATCATAAAGGCCCAGTCACTTGCCTGGGCAAGGAGTAATTCCCGGGCCGCCTGGTTCAGCGCCCTCAAGGTCAGGCCCTCCGCCTGCGGGTAGCCGCGGGCCAGCCCTTCCATTACCTCGGCGCCATGATGCAGGTGGGGATAAATCCAGTCATTACGGTCATTAAGCCAGGTCTCGTGTGAGCCGTTGCGGCCCCAGCTGGAAGCGGATGGGGCCGCTGTCTGCTGTTCGGGATATTCATCGAGATATTCGGACAATGTGACCAGCTTAATTTCATCTGACTGTTTGACCTGTCTGATCAGGGAATCGAGCCATATCGGCCCTTCAAACCACCAGTGACCGAAAAGCTCGGCGTCATAGGGCGCCACGATTATCGGCGGCTGATCCATGACGGTATTTAAGTATTCAATCTGCTTGAGGCGGCCGGCAATAAAATGCGCGGCATGCCGGGCGGCTTTCCGACTCGCGGCCTCTGGTATGTAAACTTCTTTTTGATCCGTATTGCCGGTAATCCGGTAATATTTAAAGCCGGTATCCGTGCGGACACCGTCACGATGGATGTATGGCCGGATATATTCATAATCAAGATCATAGGCAATATCGCGGTAGAATTCCCGGTAATCATAATCTCCGGGATAACCGCCCTCCGAACTCCAGACCTGTTGCGATGCTTCGGGATCACGACCGAAAGCTATAGTCCCGGCCGGGCAGGAGATGGGGGCAAATACGCCATATTCCGGTTGGGGCCGGGATCGTGTCAGCCCGTGAGTTTCTATAACAGTATAGCCGATGGCTTGTTTGGCAAGTAATTTGTCAATTTCCGAGCAGTAGCCGCACTCCGGCAGCCAGAAACCCTTTGGGGCGCGGTCGAAAAGCTGTTGATAGTACGCGGTGCCAATCCTGATCTGGGCCTGGACGGCGGATGAATTAGCCAAAAGCAGGGGCAGGTAGCCATGGGTGGCGGCTGAGGCGATAATTTCAATTCGGCCAAGATCCTGCAGTCTTTTAAAGGCCTGTATTAGGTTTTTGTTATAACGGTTCAGGAAGGCATTATGCGTCTTCATTAAATGCTGCTGATAAAAGAGCGCCAAGGCGTGGAACTCCGGCTGTGTTCTGGTTCTGCTTATCTCGTTCTGTGATAATTGGATTAAGTCTTCAAGCCGTTTTAAATAGCGCGACTTCAGTAATGAATCTTCCAGCATCGCGGCTAGGGGCGGCGAAATCGACATGGTCAGACGGAAATCGATTTTGTCTTCTATGAGCCGGTCAAACAACAGGAGAAGCGGGATGTATGTTTCGGTTATTGCCTCAAAAAGCCAGCGCTCTTCAAGGGCGTCGTCATATTCAAGATGTCTTACGTAAGGAAGGTGGGCGTGAAGAACCATGGCCAGATATCCCCGGCCATGCTGTCTGATTCCGCCGTTATAGGTGGTATTGTTCATCTGGATGAGATGCCGGCAATAAACCTTCTTTCAACAGACTCAGTCAGGTTGAAACTTTGCCCATGACGAGGTATTTCCCGCGGCGGATTCTCATGGAGTCCGGCATAATCAACAGACGGGAAATAGGGCTCCGTATCTATATGTGCATGTGGTAAAAACGAGACTTGGCGGGGAGGATTTTTGATGATTTCGATGGCATTGATATATTTGTCGACGGCTTCTCCGCCGAACCGTATCCTGTTTTCTAAAGGCGGTACTGTCTGGTCGAAGTTTTCGGCTTTGACCTCCGCGGCCGTGGTATCATCGGCAGTCGTTGCGGATGTTCGAGACGCATGGTCTGCCGATTTACTGTCCGGGTAGAACCCGGTTGCCGGCGTGTCGCGGGGGGCTTCGGCAGAGTTCGACCGGGCAAGGGGGGAAAAACGGCCGTTCGCGTTTTTAAAGCCCAGTTCAGCGGAATATGTCCTGCCGGCCTTTGGCAGGGTGATATAGCTTTTTTTATCACCTATGTTGATTTCAACTTCAAATGAAGCGCGGGCCATAGGGGCGTAAGAAAGATTTTCGGTAATGTCATGCAGCCTGATAAGCGGCCGGCATCCCTTCTGGTTTAGTCTGCTCATGTCACCGGCCTCGACTTCCCAGATGATATGAGCGGAATATGGATCAACAGCCATTAGAAAGATACTGGTTTTGCCATATGAGGCAGGCAACGAGGGGGGATCCGGGTTGGAAACCATGTTAATCTCAGGCATATTGAAATGTGATTGACTGACCATGTTTTCATCCTTCATGGTTCGATTACCTCACACTGTGCTGTTTGCACATAAAAATCTTTGAATCTCAGTAAGTTGCGCCGGATGTCCGTAACTGCTCCAAAATTGGCGGTAAATAGAAGGTGGAGAACTCGAGGCCTCTGCTCATTGCCTCTTCCTGAGAGTTTTGACTCAAATTAAGAAAATATACTACAAAGCAACTTGTGAAAATACAAGTTATATTCAATGGCACTTGGTTAGAGTTCTGCGTTAAGGTTTAATTGGCCATTTCCTGCCGCAACCAGTCTTCAATCTGGGAGCTGGTCGGCAGGCGGCCGGCTGATTTAAGCCTGCCGTTTATAATCAGGGCCGGGGTCTGCGTGACCCCGTAACGCCCGATTTCATCCAAGTCGTGAACCTGGAATATATCCGCGGCCACCCGCAGGCGGGCCATTATCTCGATAATTAATTTCTGAAGATTATTGCAGCTCACGCAGCCGGGGCCTAATATTCTGATGGTCAGGGCCTTTTTATTGTCAATTTTCAGATCCCCGGCCATGAGTCGGTCATACTCCCGAGCCAGGGCCTGCCGGTATTTATCCGCCATGCCGGAGGGGATATAGTTCTGGCCGGCTACGGCCTGGAACAGCTTGTTGACAGCTGTCTCACGGGGCAAATTTTCCCGCATGAGCCGGTTTAAGGTCACGTCAAGCCCCATTAGGCCGATGGTGGCCTGACCGATCTTTAACTGGCGCTGCAGGGGGGCTTCGTCTATTTCAGCCATGCCGTGATCTCATCTTTGCCCGGTACGCGGCCGACACATTTAATCTCACCGTCAATGGTAAGGGCGGGGGTAGAGAGAACCCCGGCCTGGGCCATTGTCTGAAAGTCCGTGATTTTACTGACCTCGGCGCTAACCCCGCTTTCGGCCACGGCCTCTTTGACCAGAGCGGTCAGTTTCTCACAATTGGGGCAGCCGGGGCCCATTATCTTGATGTCCATATTATTCTCCCTGTTTATAAAATCGCGTTAAAAAGATAACCCACCAGCAATATACCGCAACCCACCACCCCGATGAAGGAGGCGATAAGCCGGGGCTTAAGAACCTTACGCAGAATTACCATCTCCGGCATGGAGAGGGCGATAACACTCATCATAAAGGCCAGCACCGTGCCCAGGGCCGCCCCTTTCTCCAAGAGGGCCTGAACGATGGGGACAATAGCCGCGGCGTTGGAATACATGGGGATGCCGATGACCACCGCCGCCGGTACCGACCACCAGGAGGCCTTGCCCATGAGGGCGGCCATGAAGTTCTGGGGTACAAAACCGTGGATTCCAGCTCCCACGGCGATTCCGGCCAGCATATAGGGCCAGACCTTGCCTACTATGTCACGCACCGCTTCGTCGCCCATGCGGAGACGATCTGGCCAGCGCAGATTGTCATCGGGCACGGACTCAGCGTCATTTCTGATCTGCAATACCCAGTCTTCGATATGGGGCTCAAGGTGGAGACGGCCCATGATCCAGCCGGCTGTGACGGCCACTGACAGGCCGGTTACAAGATAGAGGGCCGCTACCTTCCAGCCCAGAAGACCGTACAGGAGAACCAGGGCAATCTCATTGACCATGGGGGCCGAGATGAGAAAGGAAAAGGTCACTCCGAGAGGCACGCCCGCGGTTACAAAACCAATAAACAGCGGAACCGCCGAGCAGGAGCAGAAAGGGGTGACAATGCCCAGCATGGCAGCCAGGACATTACCGATAGTCTCGTTGCGGCCGGCCAGAATACGGCGGGTCTTTTCCGGGGTAAAGAAACTGCGGATTATACCAACCCCAAAGACCACGAGGACTAAGAGCATCAGAACCTTGGGGCTCTCATAGAGAAAGAATTCCAGTGCAGAACCGCCATGGCTGCCTCTGTTCAGCGGCAGGAGACTGTAAGTAAGAAAGCGGGCCAGGGGCAGAAGCTGCTGGTAGATGATGAACCAGAGGGTCAGGCCGCCGAGAAGGGCGCAGATGGTTTTGAGCAGACCTGGTGTATGCCGGCTGGTTATTTTTTTGTCGTCAGTTCCGCAGACACATTTTGCCGGATCCATTATTGTTTTTCCCGGTAGATATCTTCCCGGTGGGTATCACGGGCCTGGCGGAGGCTGGCAAGTACCAGCGGATTATCGTTAAACCATTGGGGCAGGAGTTTGAGCATGGCGGCGGCGTACTGGTTGTATCCGTCCTGGGACAGACTGTAATTGACCCAGGACTTGTCCTTATGTCTCTCTATTAGTCCGGCATCCTCCATAATTTTTAAATGCTTGGATATGGTGGGCTGGGCCAGGTTAAGCACGGCCTGAATCTCGCATACGCACATCTCTTTTTGTTTCAGCATCTTTAATATTCTGACCCGCCCTGGATCAGACAGAGCCTTCATAACCCGGATAAAATTTTTCATCTAAGTTCCTTTTTTTGGCGGTATAATTTGATATTACTATATGGCGATATGGGTTCTATGTCAAGACGAAAAAAGGGGGATGGAGGGAATGGCAGCAGACTTAGGAGAGAGCTTTGGTCATGGTGGCGAGGAGGTCGTTGATAAGATAGGGCTTGGTTATGGCCGCGCAGAAACCGTACGAGCGGAAGTCGGTCATCACCGGGTCATTGGAGTAGCCGCTGGAGGCGATGACTTTGGCTTGGGGGTTAAGGGTCAGAATTTTGGCCACTGTCTCCTTGCCGCCCATGCCGCCGGGGATGGTGAGATCCATAATTATGGCCCTGATGGCCTTTTTACCCTCCTGGTATTGTTTATAGACCTTGATTGCCTCTACCCCGTCTTTAACGGTGATGACCTCAAAGCCGTTGGTCTCCAGTATCATTGTGGCAATATCACGGATCATCTTTTCATCATCCATAATCATAATCAGTTCGCCGGCGGCCGGTTTGAAGGGAGAGCGCGGTGTGATGGGAGAATTCAGATTAGGTTCCCCGGTTGTTACGGGCAGGTAAATGGTAAAAACGCTACCGCCCTTATTATTGGAGGCGGCTTTGATGAAACCGCCGTGTTTGGTGATTATGGAGTGGGAAATGGCCAGTCCCAGGCCGCTGCCCTTTTCTTTGGTGGTGAAATAGGGATCAAAAATCTGGTCAATTATGCCGGCCGGGATGCCGGGGCCGTCATCGGTGATCGTGGTTTTGATATATTTGCCCTCTGGATCAAGGACAGGGAACATCTCTGCTGCCGGGGCGCTGATATTTTCACTTTTGATCTTTATAAGGCCGCCGGCGCTCATGGCCTGACGGGCGTTAATTATCAGATTCTGAATAACCTGACTCATCTGACCGGGATCAAGGTCAGCGAGCCAGAGATCAGGCAGAATATCGTATTGACACTGTACTGAACTGCCATGCAGGACAAAATCTGCTGTTTCCCGGATAATCTGGCCCAGATTGGCCGTCTTTTTTACTGGATTACCACCCTTGGCAAAGGTCAGGAGCTGCTGGGTAAGACTCTTTGCCCTTCGGGATGCCTTATCCGCCGCCTCTAAGAGAGGGTAAATCTTATCCTTGGGATTCATGAGGTGCTGGGCCAGATTAAGGTTGCCCATAATGGCGGTGAGTATATTGTTAAAATCATGGGCAATGCCGCCGGCCAGAACCCCCACTGATTCCAGCTTCTGGGCCTTGTTTAATTCTTCGTTGAGTCGTTTTGTCTCGGTAACATCCCGGAAGACCAGGACAACTCCGAT
>VAPL010094716.1_pt1 | contig 14167 bp, 11 predicted proteins | sample 3395061 | NCBI WGS metagenome assembly VAPL01 (sample SAMN08290444, study PRJNA428436) | hydrothermal vent metagenome | isolation source: Deep-sea hydrothermal vent chimney 2 | place: Pacific Ocean: Juan De Fuca Ridge | depth 2182 m m | reverse complement strand
GATTGGTAAAAATTATAAAGTATTTGCGAATAATGGAACAAATACAGAAAGAAGAAAGCATATCATACCACGAAATTAAACATCTTATGTTCAGTTGAAATGTTAGACGAAAAGTTTTTTACTTCCCTTTTGGAAAGTCCTCAAACCAAAAACACTAATTTAACCCCAAAAGAGGTTTTTTAGTATTGTTTTGTACCTTATTTGTACCCTGTAATTATAACTACTTGATAATCAATACAAGTTACTTTTTGTATCGGGGAAAGTAGCGCAAAGCAAGGAAAGGAAAAAGATATTAAAGACTTACCCTATTTTTAATAATATCTACCTTTTTAAAAATTTTTGAACATTAACCATTTCTGTTTTTCCTTCTACTATTGCATGACCTTTCAAAAAATAGATTCCGGATGGAAGATTGCTCATGTCCCAATTATACCTGAAGCTTCCTGCTTTTTTAGTGTCATGCTCTATTGCGTACAATGCATTTCCGCGAGCATCATAAATTTGCAAAAAAATCTGACTTGGGTTTTTAAGCTTAATATTAAAATTAAGTTCATTTTCAACCGGATTGGGGTATAAATCAATTCCAATATTTGAAACTTTAATTTCTTCCTCTAAAGATGTTATAATTTCAAAACCATCTTCTGGCTCGATTGGACTTACTGTATTGAAAACATAATCAATTATCGAGGTAAAAGCTGGAGGGTTATTATCACTGGCATTCAATACAAAAAGGCCAATGTTAGTGACATTTAAACTATAATCAAAAGTCTTGGTATTTACCCATTCGTTGCCATCAAATGAATAGTACATACTCCATGTGTTACCTAAGCGATTTATTTTTAAATAAACAGGACTCTCATCCTGAGTTGAAATGATATCATCTACAATTATGGTAGGATTATTATTTGCAAATGTAGCTGAGAAATTATGCAGGTTAGCACCATCAGAAAACATATCAAACCGCATGAAGTTAGTCAAATCCTGCTCTACTATAATTCCTTGAGATTGATATTGTTTAGTTACAGCTGACTCATATTTAACTTCAATTTCAAAATCTTCATTGCTGACAGGTTGCATTATTCTTACAGATTCATTGCCATTATCCCACACATTGTGCTCAATGCCCTCTGGTACGCTAAGGCTAATTGTTGCCTGACCTGAGTCAAATCCTTCCATTAGAAAAGATCCGTCTCCTTTTGGGTTTATAAAAGTCCAAATATCTGTATTTAATGATTCTGAGTTAAAATCATCAGAAACAAAAGAGGAAGACGTTCTAACATCTTTGGAAATTTGATCTGTTTTCCCATCATTGTCAGTGACGGTAAGTTTGACAGTAAATACATCCTGCTGGCTATATTTATGAGATACTACTATTCCATTTCCAGTTGTACCATCTCCAAAATCCCAGTCATATTTCACAATACTGCCTTTGAAATCAAAAGATTCCGAGCCATCAAAATTAATTTGCAATGGATCGTTTGTATCAATTTCAGATTTGAAACTTGCTACCGGTAAACCAAGGAATTCATCTTCGTTTTCTATTGGGGAATAAGTATTAAAAAGGTAATCTACAATAGCTGTATAGGCTGGGGCTGGACCAGAAGGAGCTGTTGCTTCAGAGTTGCCGGCTATTACCCCAATACTGTCAACAACAATTTCAAAGTTAAATGTTGCTGCATTTTCCCAAGGTTGATTTTCCAGCGCATATTCCATATTCCAACTGTCTCCTTGTCTACTAATCCTGAGATATAGTGAATCATAGTTATTGTTGTCAATTATTTCGTTGGCAATGACATCTCCAATACCATTGGTAAATTTGGCAACGAAATAACGCATATTAACTCCATCGGAAAAATAATCGTATCTGATATAATTATTGGCGTCTTGTTGTGCAACCAGTCCCTGTAGTTGAAATTGCTCCTTCACATGCGAATAAAACTTCACATCTAATTGGAAATCAGAATCATTACTGGCTTGCATGACCCTAACGGCATTATTTACAATCCAAACATCATGAGATTCTCCAGCAGGCACATTTAGATTGAGTGTTACATTATTTGTGCCATAACCAACAATATCATAACTAGCATCATTTTTTGGATTGACAAAATTCCATAATGAACTATCTAATTCGGCAGCGTTAAAATCGTCAGAAACAATTGTTGATTCATCAAATCTGTCAAGAGAAAACCCTTTAGAAAATGAGCTAGTATTACCCTCTGAATCAATTGTCGTCAATTTAGTTGTATAAATCCCAGGTTCAAAAACATGTTCAATATTTTGACCATAGCCTGTTGTTCCATCGCCGAACTCCCAAACGAATTTATCTATGTCACTATTTGGATCAGATGATAAAGAAGCATCAAAAGCAATTTTCATATTATCTGCATTGTCAATTGTATAGTCAAAATTGGCCAAAGGATAATTATTAGGATTAACAGACTTAATGGCAACATTTCCAAATGTAGCCTCAACATGATGGGCAAGTAATAGTAATGAGCCGCTTCCTAGTTCGCCTGCGTCGATTTCAGTTTTCAATATCCACAAATCAGGTTCTGTGTCAATGCTTTCCCAAAACTTAACGTAATAAACATGTCCGGCACCAGGAAGGGTTGCCACCCTAATTTTAAAAATATATTTAGTATTAAACTTCGGCTTAAAAGGCTCCTCTCCTCCATAATAAGAATCAATGGTTACTTTGGAAGTATCTTTTGCGTCCCATTGAAACCATAAAATATTTCCAAGGGGTTCAAAACCGGACTTTGGTTGCCATCCGGATACAGGAACATCAGTGTGTCCTGGCCATCGGACTAATGCACCTACGTTCATTGTAAACCCAGATAATTTAGTAGGGGTGGTGTCTAATTGATGAATTGTAATGGGAAAGGTAGCTTCGTAATTTTGCCAGGAAACATCTCCTATACTTACCAACCTATCATAACCTGGTTCAATAATATGGAGGCCATCGGAAGTAATTTCCCATTTTCCATCAACAACCTGGGCAACATCTTGAATGTTGGAAACCGTATCCCAACTTATACCATATTCAGGCTGCCAGATAACATTTGGCGTATAAGTGACCTTGACTGTAACTGTGGTATCGTTATTCATTTTATCTCTGGCAAATATATATACATTGTTTTCACCTGCGTTCAGCATCCCATTTTCAATATCAATATTGAAATCATTTTCATTTTGCAACCGCCTATCATCAGGCCCCAAATTAATTTCAACAAATCCACCATCATTGAGGGTATAGCCAATGAGATTTATAGTGTCAGGATCAGACACATTGCCCAGTATATTAATATAATTTTGAGGACTACCAAGCTGACCAAATTTTTGATCCAAGCCATACCATACATCAATGTTTGGCTCACTTTGCGCTTGAGCCTGTTGTGATAGTATTATAAAGTGAAAAGCAAATATTAAATTAATTTTTTTGTAGAAACCCATCTTGCTAAAAGAGAATATGTTCTATTAATAATTATATAAATATAGATAATATAATGAAAAGCATTTATCATTAAAACGATACAACACCATCAATTACTACCATTAATCCATGTTATATCATTGAAGTGATTATAATAAATAATTATTCCTGATAATGATGACTAATTGAGATTGTCACTTCTGCTTTAAATAGTTTAAAAAATACATTATTCACCACTTAATATAAATATTACCATGCTTACAATAGATAGTGCTCAACCAATATTTTATTTTCTATTTAGCAAATCCACAAGATTATAGTAAACAAATAATGGTATAACTGTAAAATATCTTTTCCAAAGTCTTCTAGGCTCTATTACTAACCTAAACAACCATTCAAACCCACTGCGCTGAATAAATTTTGGGGCTTGAGTAATATTGCCTGTGTAAAAATCAAATGCCGCACCAATTGTAAAGATAAAATGTACATTTAATCTTTTACTCAATCGATGTGCGTAAATATCCTGTTTTGGTGAGCTAATCCCAATCCACACGATATCAGCATTACTCTTATTTATATCACTGGCAATTTTTTTTATATTCTGATCAGACATTTCACTAAAAGGCGGACTATGAACTCCAACAATATTATCGTTTCCGAGCACATCCTTGCAATATTTTCTTAATTGAATTGCTACACCTTCCTTGCCTCCAGTCAAATAGTGTTTAAAACCCTTACCAAAAGAATTTTCTATAAAATACTTAAAAACATCAGGGCCATAGCACCTATCGATATTTTTTGCGCCTTTCAATTTCCCTACCCAAACACCAGGCATCCCATCGGGTAGGTTCAGGTATGTTTCATTTATTAGAATATTTAAGAGGGGATGATTTTTTTTTGAAGAAACAAGTACATTGGCATCGCACAAACTGATCTGCCTATTTAATTTATTCTTTGAAATTATATTTTCCCCTGTTATTTCAAAAAGTTTCGGAATATCTCCATCAAAGATTGGAATACCTAAAACTTCGATCGTAGGAATTTCTTTTGTCATTTATTAATAAGCTCTTTTATCACCAACAATCATTTTTAATGCCGTTAAAAACACAATCCTAATGTCAAACATCAAAGACCAATTCTCAATATACCACGCATCAAATTCTACTCTTTTTTTCATTAAATCAATTTCTTCAGTTTCACCTCTGAGCCCATTAACCTGTGCCCAACCGGTTATTCCTGGCGTAATGAAATGCCTGAATCTATACTTATCAATTTCTTTTGAGTAAAACTCAAGTTGACTTATCAAATTTGGCCTGGGCCCTACCACTGACATCTTACCTTGTAAAACATTTATAAATTGAGGAATTTCATCTATACTTGTTTTTCTCAAAAAAGCTCCAACCTTTGTAATTCTAGGATCATTTTTGGTAGCTTGTCGTTCGGTTACTTCATTGACCTTCATTGTTCTGAACTTATAACATTCAAAAAGTTCATTTCCTTTTCCGGGCCTAAGTTGTTTAAAAAATACCGGACCTTTTGATTCTAATTTTATAAGCAAAAATATAAATGGAAAAATGATTGGGTATATTAAAATGATAACAAATAATGAAAAAATTATATCAAAAAGCCTTTTGATTTTTTGATTAAAAAAACCTCCTAAAGGAGCTAGAGTATATTCAATTACAGGAATATCATTTAAAAATGATATTGATACTTTAGATTTTTGAAAACCACTAAAATCTGGAACAAATCGTAAGTAAATAAAATTTTTATCTGCAAAACTAGTTAGTTCTTTTAAAACAGTATGATCACCAAGTTCTTTAGTGTAGTATATCTCGTGAACTTTTTGACTTAAGCAATAATTTTCTATATCTACTAATCCCCCCAACAATAATTTTTTTGAGACATTACTATTTACATCATCATCAAAAAAACCCATTATTTGATATCTCGAACCAGCTGCAATGATTTTTACAAATCCATCATATAGTCGGTTTGCATTTTCGCTTGTTCCAATAATAATTACACGTTTAATGTTATAATGATCATTTTTATAGTAATTCTTAATAACAAAATAATAAACAATTCTTACAATTATTATAAAAAGAAAGCTTGTGGAATACAAGTATATGAGAAAGAGCCTTGGAAACACATAAGTCTCTTGGACTTTTAGACTAACAAAACTTAAACTGATTAAAAGTAGATGAAGAATAAATGTACTCGATAAGTTTGTGATGGATTTCTTTAGACTTCTAATTTTACTTAGTAAGTAAATTTTATTATACAACGATACTATAATCCATAAAAAGTTAAACAGAACCAGAAATGAAAAGAATTCTGAAGATATCTTTATTTCGATATCGAATCGAAGATAAAAAGCAATAAAAAATGATATAGTAAGAAAAAATAGATCTACTGCCAGCAGCAACATATTAAAAGACCTATCATAATAACCTTCTTTCATAAAATTATTTTATACTAAATACCCAAAATCACTAAATGTTTATTATTCGATAAACAAATACGCAATTTCAGACATATAAACATTTAATAAATTTATTTTATAATTAATCATTCCATGTCCAATAAAAAAACAATACAATTAAATCAAATATTTAATTGTATTGTTTTTTTACCATAACTCAACTAACATCATCACTAGTATGAACTAATTCTTTAAGTTTCAGTAATAGTACTTTACAACTAGGTACTATGTTTAGAAATATTCCAACAAGACTTATTTGAAATTTAGAATATAAATAAAACTGCGAAAAAATAAACACGGTAAGATAGGTTATAAGTGTACCATAAATAGCTCCAATTATCCCAAATTGGTTGATAAATATTATATTTAATATAACACTAACTAAAAGCGACAAACATAAAATAGTAAAATTCAATTTGGTTTTCCCTAAAGCATCTAATGTAATAGAAAATTGTCTATTAAAAGGAATTAATAAACCATAAAAAATAGTAAAATTTAAAAAATAACTCGATTGTTCAAACCCCGCACCAGCAACAATTAAGACTATTTCATCAGAAAATAATATACCAAATATTATTATTGGTATCATAAAAATCAATACATAACTCATGGCTTTTTCATAATAATACTTTATCGCGCGCTCTCCAGAAACACTAATCTCATGTATTAATTTCGGTAAAAGTATAGTAGATAATGTAGATGTGGGTATTTCAAAAACATTGGATATACGCACTGCGGGATTATAGAGAGCTACTGATGATGAACTTAGAATGGAACCCAACATCCAAGTATCAATATTACGAATTGCCATGGAACTTGCACTTGACCCAAAAGTATATTTCCCAAAACTCATCAACTTTCTTACGTAGAAAATATTAAATGGTAAAAATGTAAATACAAATATTTGTTTTTTTCTTGAATTCAAATAAGAAAAAAACAAACCAAACAACGCACCAACTATTTGGAAAAATACCAGATAGTACAACGGAAATTGTACTTCAAAATAATAGCAAACAATAATTCCTATGACGAATGTCAAGTTACGAAAAAGCAAATCCAGAAAAGTGCCCTTAAACTCAAGATTGGCTTCTTGAACAATATCAAAATGATCTCCAATTGAAATAATAATCAACTTTATAATATACAGATATAGAAGTGATTTTATAATATCATGATCAAATATACTGGCAATAAAGGGGGTTATTATTATTATTATGATTATGATTAATATTGATAGTCCTATATTTAAATGAAATGAAGAACTGTACAGGCCATTTTTATTATATGAGTTATTAGAATGCAATATCATTAGTGGGTTTTTAATAAATCCAACCCTTACAGTTTCAATAAGACTGGTTATGGTCATAAATATAATCCATAAACCATATTGGTCTTTATCCAAAAATCTTATCAAGAATAAAAAACTTGTAAACCCTAGCGCTGTTAGCAATACCCTGGTACTAACCACTATAGTCGCAGATTTAACCCAATAAGATTGGCGAATGTTGAAAAACAGATTTTTTAACATTTATTTACTTTTTCCTTTATCGAAAACATCGCATTGATAATTGAGATATAACTCATTGGTTTATTATAAAAATGAAATTAAGCAAATTTAACTTTACGTGGTGAAACCAAGTTCCAATAAATTGCTTTAAAAAATGATATCAATAAATCTTTTCTACCAGAAAGGATATATTTAATAGAACTTTTTGGTACAGTGAATAATATAAAAAACAATAAAAATATTGTAAACCTGGTGCTACTAAAATTTCTTTGCATGAACATTATTCTATTACGTGTCATATAGTAAACCTTTAAAGAGCTATCCTCCCCTACTGTATGAGATACCCGATGGTATATTACTGCTTTACTGTTGAAATATATCTTATACCCTGCATTTCTTATTCGAATTGAATAATCTAATTCCTCATAATAAAGAAAAAAAACTTCAGGAAATACTCCAATATCTTTTATTAAACTCTTCCTAATTATCATTGCAGCGCCATGTGCAAAATATGTATAATCCGACTTAAATAATTCTGCATTATCATTTTCACCTTGCCCAATAATTCTATTTCTACCTGTCAAAGAATTAATCATTGTTGCTCCTGCATATTGAATAATATTTGGAGTTTGATAGTAGATTACTTTTGGAGAAATTATAGCAATATTTTCATTTTCATAAAAGGGCTTTATGAGTTCGCTTATTACATTTTCTTCAAAAAGTGTATCATTATTTACAAAAAAGAATAACTCACCGGTTGCATGATTCAATCCAAGATTATTACCACCCGAAAATCCAAGGTTTTCATTTGATCTTATCGCCAAAACTTCAGGGAAATTTCTTTGAATCATTTCAATTGGATTCAAATCAGACCCATTGTCTACTACAATAACCTCAAGGTTGTTATAATTACATTCTCTAATTGACAATAATAAATCTAACGTTACAGAAACATTATTAAAATTAATTGTTATGATAGAAATTAATGGGTTTTTATTCATTATTGGACGTCCTATCAATATTATGAGGCGTGTGGATAAAGCTACTATTTGAACCCTTCAACTGAAACATTAATAAAAACATTGTTATAAATAATTTTGGAATTTTTGCTATAGACAACATGGTTCTTTTATTATAATGACTCCTTGGAATAGCCATAATTATGGAGCATAAAAATAAAGAGTATATGATAAGCCAAATTTTAAGGCTTATAAACAATTGACTATAAAACAATAATAATACTAAAATAAAACAACTGAAAAGAACGAGGTTAATTAACCTTGGCAGCTGGAAGTTTCGTAAAATGGCACTATTAAAGTATGCAAAATTACCATGAACGAATAACTGCTTCAGTCCGGTACTAAAGTATTTGAAAAAATAAATATATTGACTAGAAATCCAACGTCTTCTTTGATTTTTAAATGTTCCTGAAGATCCAACTTTTTCATCAAAAACAATCATTGAGTCACAATAACCAGTTTTAATGTTTTGCCTTAATAAATGAAGTTCCAATTCCTTATCAAAACCGCCCACAGAATCAATTTGGCTAAAAACTTTATCCCCTATTTCTTTTTCAATAAAAAAACCTGAACCTGCAATAGAGGAAGATCCGCCAAAATAACTTACCCCTTTCCTATTGATATGGGTATTAATTTGTTCACTTAAATCGTCAAGAACTGAAATAGAATTCTCATTATTTTTTGCAACCCTTCTACCTTGAACGATTTTTCTACCCATATTATAAAGTTGATTAGCTACTAAGAGAAAATCAGGTTTCATAATATTATCGGCATCCAAAATAATAAAGAAATCAAATTCTATTTCATTTTTAACTATTGCTTCTCGAATAGATTTTACCTTTGTTGATTGACTAAAATTTACTTCAATTAATTGAATTGGGAGTTTTCTTAATTTAATAATAGTTTCTACTTTCAATGAATCTGCTATTACTACTATATTAAAAAGGTCTTTTGGATAATTAATTTCTAACGCTTTTTCGGCTGTATCAAAAATTACATTGTCTTCTTTGTAAGCTGGAATAAATATTCCTATTCTATTGAAATTATCATCTCTTTCAATTTTACATTTCTTAAGTAAAATACCAGCAAAAGAAAGAACAAAATTGTATATTGATATATAAAAAAAATATCCAAACATGGATATTTCCATTAATTTAAATGCAAGCAATAAAATATTATTTAATTCAGGAAACTTAATTAATCAAACAATTTAAACGGATTCTTTTTGAAATAAAACAGGAATAGTTTTAAATAAAATTTGAATATCGTAAAAAAATGAACTTTTTTCAGCATATGCAATATCCAAATTCATTCTATCCGATTCAGACATTTTAATTCTTCCTCTTTTCGATATTTGCCATAGTCCGGTAATTCCAGCGGGAGCAATAAATCTTTTTGCAAATTGATCTTTGGTAAGTCTTTCCGCTTCATATAATGGTAGCGGCCTGTTTCCGACAAGTGACATATCACCTAAAAGTACATTGATTAATTGCGGCAATTCATCAAGACTTGTATTTCTCAATAATTTTCCAATCCTGGTTATTCTTGGATCTTTTTCAATTTTCACAAATGACGCAGCACTATCTGTTAGTTTATTATATTGATTTAAATGTAATACCAGATCCAACTCATTTTCAGCGTTGAATCTCATTGTTCTAAATTTGTAGAAACGAAATATTTTGTATCCTGCACCAGCACGTGTTGAAATGTAAAAAACCGACCCCTTTGATTCCAATTTAATTAAGATTGAAATCAATAAAAACAATGGGCTCAAAAGAGCTAAAGCGATAGATGACACAATAACATCAAATATCCTTTTAAAAACAGGCATTCTAAATGTTGGAAAAAAATGATTTAAAACTACTTCATGCTTTGGCTCTAAATCAACTGTTAATTTTTTGAATTTATCTAAAAATTGAATCCTATCATGAATATGTGTTGCGTTAAAATTTTTTATATAGAAATCGTCAATCCCAACTTTCAACGCTTTGATTCTATCTTCTCTATTGCGGTTTTTTGCTAACACAATAAATGGAATTGTTTTTAAATCTTTATTTAACTTTATTTCATAGTGAAATGAAAATACATTTCCGTCCGGCAAAGCAAAATCGGATATTATGGCTATTGGTAAATCAGATCCGATAAGTAATTGATTTTTTAACCAATAAAGAGCCTTTGTAAAAGAAGGAAGTGAAAGCGCCAAGTATCCTAATGATAAAAATTCTTCACAAATTTCTACACCATTCAAACCAGCAAAAAGGATATGACTTTTGTTTTTGAAACGGTTGTCAATTCTATTTTTTATTTCAATCTTATGTTGGCTGTTTTGGTGATCTCCAATCATAATACATTCTGCTTTCTAAGACTATGTTTGAGCACTACGTCAACAGAAAAAACCAAATCCTTGGGGTTAAAAGGCTTTTCAAAATAATCATGTACTCCTAAACTCATACATTTTAATTTTTGTTCTTTACTTGTATCTCCAGTTATAACAACAAATGGAACTTCATTAAAATATCCACTACTTTTTAAATTGGCAATAAACTCCTCGCCATTGATGTTTGGCATATTCAAATCAGAAATAATCAAATCCGGAAGATTCCCCTGAGCAAGCCAATGCATAGCACTCATTCCATCATTTTTTGTAATTATTCGATAATCATTTTCCAACAATTTTTCCAACAATTGACACATAGCCATATCATCGTCAATTATTAGAACTTGATATCTTTGTGTCATATTAAAATTAATTATTTATAGTATTACTATCAAGGAATAACAACCAATTATTTTACTAATTGATTATGCATTACTTAGATAAGTGTAAAACTAAATAAAAATATTCATATTACGGAAATTAATTATATATTTCCTTTGCTATATAATAATACATTAAATACAATTTAATATAGTTATAATGCAAAAGTAAATTTTGGATACAATAATTATTTCTATAAAAAAGCCTGATCATATAGATCAGGCTAAATAATAAAATTTTATTTTATGTTAATAACGATAGTAATCTGGTTTAAATGGTCCGTCAACTGCAACTCCAATATAATCAGCTTGCTCTTGAGAAAGCACCTCAAGTTCAACATTGATTTTACCAAGATGAAGTCTCGCAACTTTTTCGTCAAGATGCTTGGGTAAAGTATAAACTTTATTTTCGTACTTTTCTCCATACAGCCATAACTCAATTTGAGCAAGAGTTTGGTTAGTAAAAGAATTTGACATTACAAATGAAGGATGTCCTGTCGCACAACCAAGATTTACTAATCTTCCTTCTGCCAATACAATTACATCGTTCCCATCTACATTATAAATATCGACTTGCGGTTTGATTTGATCTTTTGTAGTACCATAATTAGAATTTAACCAAGCCATGTCTATTTCATTATCAAAATGGCCAATGTTGCAAACTATAGTTTTGTCTTTCATTAATTTAAATTGTTCGCCTGCAATAATGTCTTTGTTCCCTGTAGCAGTTACAATAATATTAGCCTCAGGAATTGCATCTACCATTTTCTTAACTTCGTAGCCATCCATTGCTGCCTGAAGTGCACATATAGGATCAATTTCAGTTACAATTACCCTAACACCAGATCCGCTTAACGATTGTGCTGAACCTTTGCCTACATCACCATAGCCTGCAACTACAGCAACTTTTCCTGCTAACATCACATCAGTTGCTCTTCTGATTGCATCAACCAAAGATTCTCTACATCCATATTTATTGTCAAATTTAGATTTGGTAACAGAATCATTCACATTTATAGCAGGAATTGGCAGCGTGCCATTTTTTACTCTTTCATATAGTCTGTGAACTCCTGTAGTTGTTTCTTCAGATAGACCTTTAATATCACCAACTAAGTCCTGATGATGATCTAAAACCAGATTGGTTAAATCTCCACCATCATCTAATATCATATTTAATGGCTTTCCATCTTCAAAGGCAAATAACGTTTGTTCAATACACCAGTCAAATTCCTCATCTGACATTCCTTTCCATGCATATACTGGAATACCTGCTTTGGCAATTGCAGCTGCTGCATGATCTTGAGTTGAAAATATGTTACATGAAGACCACGTTACTTCTGCGCCAAGTTCTATTAGAGTTTCAATTAATACTGCTGTCTGAATCGTCATATGAAGACAACCAGCAATACGTGTTCCACTCAATGGCTTAGACACACCATATTCAGATCTAAGTGCCATAAGACCTGGCATTTCTGCTTCAGCCAATACTATTTCTTTCCTACCCCATTCAGCTAGAGAAATATCTTTTACTTTATACTTTAATTCTGACATAAAAATATTTTAAATTAGAAATGTTAGCAAAAGTAAATAATTCAATTTCAAATTAAAATAATTAAATTTTTAAACGCATTATTTAATGTACTCAATCTCCTTAAAATCAAATAGACGCACTCCCGAATCCAACTCAATTCTTAATTTTCCTGAATTCTCAACACCTTTTATTTTTCCGTTAAAATTCATGCCATTTGCTCTATAAACATGAACTTCGTCTTTCCAATACAGACTATTTAGATACTCCTTTCTTAAGTATTCCATTTTTTTCTTTTGAAGTTGAAAGTATCTTGCTTCCAGTTTTTGAAGTAATAAATTAATCAATTCTTCTCTGTTAAAAGTCTGATTGCAAATCATTGAAAGTGAAATTGCATTTTTTTCATTAAACTCCTGTTGATTAATGTTTAGTCCTACGCCAACAATGCACCATTTTATTTTATTTTGATTTATAAAATTTTCAATCAATATCCCACCAACTTTCTTATTCATGTACATAAGGTCATTTGGCCATTTAATTTTTATTTCCTCTTTGAGGTATTCTTTCAACAAATCGTAAATTGCCAAAGAAGTGATTATGGTCAAGTCAAAAAAATCAGTTGGTATAACAAATTTAGTATCAAGTATGGTTGATATCAGAATGTTTTCCTCTCTATTAGATTCCCAATAATTTCCTCGCTGGCCTTTACCGCTACTCTGATAATCAGTATAAATTACTGTACCATTTTTAGCTTTTTGCTCAGTTATTAAAACTGAAGCCAGATCATTTGTGGAATGACAACTTGGCAGAAAGAATGTCTTTTTGCCAATAAATACAGTATTCTTAAATAATTTATGCAAGTATTTTTTGTAGCTTTACGGCTTATTTAAAATCTTCAAATGATTAAGAAAAAAGAACTCGTCTCATCAGAAATATTAGGCAAATATATAGTAAAAGGTATTCAAGAAAAAAAAGGTACTGACATTGTTATTCTTAATTTAAAAGACATTGGAAACGCAATTGCAGACTATTTTGTAATATGTTCGGGAACATCAGATACTCAAATTGACGCCATATCAGAATCGATTGAAAAAGAGGTTAGGGACTGTGCTGACGAATTGCCTTGGCACCGCGAAGGTTTTCAAAATAAGGAATGGATTTTGTTAGACTATGTCAACGTGGTAGTTCATGTCTTCAAAAATGATATCAGGTCAATTTATGGCCTTGAAGAATTGTGGGGAGATGCAGCAATAACCCGAATAGAAAATCATTAATGTTCATTGATTTTTGTTGATTAAATTAAGCACTAATATTTAAGAATTATATAATGGCAAATACTCCAAAAAAGAAAAAAAGTTTTATTCCCTCGCCATCTCAGAAACCAAATTATCAGGTATGGATTATTATATCACTGGTACTTTTGTTTTTTTCAATT
>VAPL010608819.1_pt1 | contig 14198 bp, 10 predicted proteins | sample 3395061 | NCBI WGS metagenome assembly VAPL01 (sample SAMN08290444, study PRJNA428436) | hydrothermal vent metagenome | isolation source: Deep-sea hydrothermal vent chimney 2 | place: Pacific Ocean: Juan De Fuca Ridge | depth 2182 m m | reverse complement strand
GGGGGCTGACGAAACAACCACAAGATTTAGTGGTAGAGGCGGCGGGAACAAAATAACAGCACAGGCTGGCTGATCCACATGAACTGGTGGTGAAACCATTTGGTCGTGATAGCGCGCACCGGTTGAATTTTGATCCTTGCACCTAACTTTCCGAGGTAGAAAACGGCGTTTTCCGCATCAAGACGGGAACGCTAGACATAGACGATTTGTTACGGGGCACGTTAAAAACAATGAAAATCGAACGCAATTTTACCAAGGCAGGTAAAGACGCTTACGCTGAGCTGGAATTCACCACAACAACATCAGAAATCCGCAATCCGGATGGCACCATTGTATTTCGGCTTGAAGGCATGGAAATACCTGTGCGCTGGAGCCAGGTTGCCTGTGATGTGATCGCGCAGAAATATTTCCGTAAAGCCGGGGTTCCGGCGGCGCTGAAGAAAGTTAAGGAAAAGGGGGTGCCGGAATTTTTGTGGCGCTCTGTTCCCGATGAAAAGGCGCTGGCTAAATTGCCGGAAGATAAACGTGTTGGCAGTGAGATCAGTGCCAAGCAGGTTTTTGACCGTTTGGCCGGGGCCTGGGCCTATTGGGGCTGGAAGGGCGGCTACTTTACGAAGGAAGCAGACGCGCAGGCCTATTTTGATGAGATGCGCTATATGCTGGCAACCCAGCGCGCCGCGCCAAACAGCCCGCAATGGTTTAACACCGGGCTGCACTGGGCCTACGGTATTGATGGGCCGGGGCAGGGGCATTATTATGTGGATTACCAGTCCAAAGAGCTGACCCGTTCAACGTCTTCCTATGAACATCCGCAGCCACATGCCTGTTTCATCCAGTCGGTAAAGGATGATCTGGTATCCGAGGGCGGTATCATGGATCTGTGGGTGCGTGAGGCGCGCCTGTTCAAATATGGTTCCGGCACCGGCACCAATTTCAGCTCTCTTCGCGGTTCCGGTGAGAAACTTTCGGGCGGTGGTACGTCTTCCGGGTTGATGGGGTTTCTGAAAATCGGTGACCGGGCGGCTGGCGCGATCAAATCCGGTGGCACCACGCGGCGGGCGGCCAAGATGGTGATCTGTGACATGGATCACCCGGATGTTGAGAAATTCATCAACTGGAAGGTGATCGAGGAGCAAAAGGTTGCGTCCCTTGTGGCCGGTTCCAAAATGCATGAGCGCCAGTTGAACGAGATATTCGCGGCCATTCGCAACTGGGACGGGCATGGCGAAGATGCAGTTGATCCGGCGAAAAACGAAAGCCTGAAAACCGCTATCCGGGCGGCCAAGAAGGTGGCGATACCTGAGACCTACGTCAAGCGGGTGTTGGATTATGCGCGCCAGGGTTATTCGTCGATCGAATTTCCGACCTATGACACCGACTGGGATTCTGAAGCCTATTCAACGGTTTCCGGGCAAAACTCAAACAACTCGGTCCGGGTGACGGACGCCTATTTGCAGGCCGTTAAAGATGATGCCGACTGGGAACTGATCCGGCGCACCGATGGCAAGGTTGCCAAGGTGGTGAAGGCGCGGGAATTGTGGGACGATGTTGGCCATGCGGCCTGGGCCTGTGCTGATCCGGGCATTCAGTACCACGATACCGTCAATGCCTGGCATACCTGCCCGGAAGACGGAGAAATTCGCGGCTCAAACCCGTGTTCGGAATATATGTTTCTGGATGATACCGCCTGCAATCTGGCCAGCATGAACCTGCTGACATTTCTGCAAGAGGGTGAGTTTCAGTCAGAAGATTACATGTATGCAACCCGGTTGTGGACGCTGACGCTGGAAATTTCGGTGATGATGGCGCAGTTTCCATCCAAAGAAATTGCGCAACGGTCCTATGATTTCCGCACGCTGGGGCTGGGATATGCCAATATCGGCGGTCTGCTGATGAACATGGGCCACAGCTATGACAGTGACAAGGGGCGCGCGATATGCGGGGCGCTGACCGCGCTGATGACCGGCGTTTCCTATGCCACCAGTGCCGAGATCGCCGGTGAACTGGGCACGTTTGACGGCTACAAGCGCAACGCCAAACATATGCTGCGGGTCATTGGCAACCACCGCAATGCCGCCTATGGCAAGACCACTGGCTATAAGCAACTGTCGATCAAACCTGTGGCGCTGGACCATGCCAACTGCCCGGATCAGTCGCTGATTGAACTGGCAAAAACCGCCTGGGATGAGGCGCTGGAGCTGGGCAAAAAACACGGCTATCGCAACGCGCAGACCACGGTGATTGCCCCAACCGGTACCATCGGTCTGGTGATGGATTGTGACACCACCGGAATTGAGCCGGATTTTGCGCTGGTAAAATTCAAGAAACTTGCCGGTGGCGGGTATTTCAAGATTATCAACCGCTCGGTCCCGGCAGCGCTGGAAGGTCTTGGATATTCTTCTGCGCTGATTGAAGAGATCATTTCCTATGCTGTTGGACACGGGAGCCTGGGCAATGCGCCGGGTATCAACCACACCACGCTTGTGGGCCATGGCTTTGGTCAGGCCGAAATTGATAAGGTTGAGGCCGCCCTGCCAAGTGCGTTTGATATTCGTTTCGTGTTCAATCAATGGACGCTGGGCGAAGAATTTTGCACCAAGACATTGGGTATCCCGGCCGAAAAGCTGAATGATCCGACGTTTGATCTGTTAAAGCACCTTGGTTTTGCCAAAAAAGATGTTGAACTGGCCAATGACCATGTGTGTGGCACCATGACACTGGAGGGCGCACCGCATCTGAAGGAAGAGCATTACAACATCTTTGATTGTGCCAATACCTGTGGCAAGCGCGGCAAACGTTTCCTGTCGGTCAACAGCCACATCACCATGATGGCGGCGGCGCAGTCGTTTATTTCCGGGGCGATTTCCAAGACCATCAACATGCAGAACGACGCTACGATCGAGGATTGTCAGGCCGCCTATGAGTTGAGCTGGTCATTGGGGATCAAGGCCAATGCGCTGTACCGGGATGGATCAAAACTGAGCCAGCCCCTGGCAACGGCGCTGATTGAGGATGATGAAGAGGCCGAGGAAATATTGGCGACCGGGTCAGCTCAGGAAAAAGCCGCGGTGCTGGCCGAGAAGATTGTTGAAAAGGTCATCGTTAAGGAAATCATCAAAAGCCATCGGGAAAAATTACCGGCGCGGCGCAAGGGCTATACGCAAAAGGCCGTTGTTGGCGGCCATAAGGTGTATTTGCGAACCGGTGAATATGAGGATGGCAATCTGGGTGAGATTTTCATCGACATGCACAAGGAAGGCGCGGGCTTTCGGGCGATGATGAACAATTTCGCCATCGCAATCTCGGTGGGTCTGCAATATGGCGTACCGCTGGATGAATTTGTTGATGCATTCACGTTTACACGGTTTGAGCCGGCCGGCATGGTGCAGGGTAATGACAGCATTAAGAATGCAACGTCGATCCTTGATTATATCTTCCGTGAGCTTGCGGTTTCCTATCTGGATCGCACCGATCTGGCCCATGTGAAGCCCACCGGCGAGAGCTTTGACGATCTGGGTCGGGGTGAGCAGGAAGGCGTTCGTAATTTCAGTGAAGTTTCTGATGGAAAAGCCAGTAAATCACTGGAAGTGTTACGGCAGATTTCTTCAACCGGGTACCTGCGCAAACGGGTGCCACAGGAACTGATCGTTTTACAGGGCGGTGTCGGCGCAACAGCACTGGGTACCTCGGTTGATCCAACGGCAACTTTGAAAACTCTGGTTCCGGAAGCTTCCGTTACCGAAGAGCTGAGAAGTGGTTTGCCGATGCAAATGGACGACCGTAGCAAAGCGAAAATTCAGGGGTATGAGGGTGATCCCTGCGGAGAATGTGGAAATTATACGCTGGTGCGCAATGGCACCTGCATGAAGTGCAATACCTGCGGGGGAACCAGCGGGTGTAGCTAAAAATTCTGGGGGTGCGAATTTTCTGCGAAAATTCGGGCTCTCGATATCCGGGGCGGGTGCGCTCGCCCTAGACGCGGATCAGGCCGCAGGCAGAATACCGGGCGGTACACTATAAAGAGCCTGATAAGCGAAACTATGGGGGGCCGTTGGGCCCCCCTTTTTCTTTTACGAACGTGGGTCACTGCCTATCGTCAAGTAAGACATCAACTGCGTGCCCCGTCGGCAGGTCAAGATCGCGGCGTAAGCCTGCCCGCGCGCGGGCAATGCGCGACATAACAGTGCCGATGGGCAGATCATGTATTTCAGCCAGTTGTTTATAGCTGGTACCGCTTCTGATCAGGGGGTGCATCAGATCACGTTGCTCAGCCGGTAGTCGGGCCATCGCTTCGCAAACATCCCGGCAGACAATTCGACCATGGGCGTCGGGCGGGCAACTGGGGGTGTTTGCGTCGTTTAGTTCCCGGTCTGGAACGTGTATGTGCCGGCTGGCATTGCGCAGGGTTGTCATCAGGTAGGGGCGCAGGTCTTTGATTGTGCCGCCCTGTTTAAGCCGTGCCCAAACCTGCATCAATGCCTCTTGCGCCAGGTCATCGGCCTGATCTGCAGTTGGGGCCATTATGCGTGCCAACCGGGCAAGCGGCACCATGAGAGATACCAGTGATTGAGAATTGGCATCGCGGGAATTTTGACTTTTAGTGGTCATTTCTGCCCCCTTTTGAACAGGGGTAAATTTGGCCCCCGGGGGGCGTGCGAACAAGCTGGGGGAAATTGGCCGAGCAGGAAATGGCCCAGAATTCGGCGACAAGTTGCGAGATTCACCGGGCAGGTTCGGCGGCACATCGCGCGTTTGCGCAATTCGATCATCGCGTTGGCTTGGCCCGGGAATAAAATTTGGTTTTTCGCCTCTTGTTACATGAAGGCGAACTAAATGCCTTCTAAACCAAATGGTTAGAAACCAAGGAGACAATTCAGATGAATAATTTCGTTAAGCCACTGGCAACAGTTCTGGCGCTGGGTCTTTCGACAACGGTGCTGTTGGCACAGGAAAACATGGACACCGATGGCGACGGGCTATTGTCCTATGACGAGCTGTTGGTGGCATTGCCTGAGCTGACAGAAGAGGTATTTGCCGCCATGGATACCAATGAGGACGGCATGGTAGATGCAAATGAACTGGCAATTGCGCGCGAGGCTGGTTTGGTACCGGCTGAATAACCAGATCTGACAAGAGCCCCCGGACAGGTCCCCCGGCATTCTCATCCCACATCTTTAGTATATCGGGGGGCCTGTTTTAGCTATTTTTCGCCACGCGATAGTGCGGCCACGCCGGTGCGGGCGACCTCTACCAACCCAAGGGGGCGCATTAGTTCAGCAAATGCATCGATTTTCTCAGACGTGCCGGTGATCTCAAAGACAAAACTGCCCAATGTAGAATCCACCACATTGGCGCGGAAAATATCAGCCAGTCGCAACGCTTCGACACGTTTTTCGCCATCACCGCTGACTTTGAACAGGGCCAGTTCCCGTTCAACCGAGGGGCCTTCAACCGTCAGATCGTTGACCCGGTGCACCGGGATCACGCGGCCAAGCTGGGCTTTTATTTGTTCTATCACGGCCGGTGTACCTGAGGTGACGACGGTGATGCGCGACTGATGACTTTCGTGGTCAATCTCAGACACTGTCAGGCTTTCGATATTATAGCCGCGCCCGGCAAACAGCCCGATGACCCGGGCCAGCACCCCGGCTTCATTATCGACCACCACTGCAAGCGTGTGTTTCTCAACAGTATCGGCGTTGGGGTCGCGAAGTTCATAGGCGGAGTGGCTGGTCGCGCCCTTTTTTATTTTAAGTGCAGACATTTACAGGCCTTTCTTAAACCAGAACCGAGCCGCTGGCGTCAATCGCGCCTTCAACGGCTGCGTCCCCCATCAGCATTTCATTATGGGCTTTACCGGATGGGATCATCGGGTAGCAGTTTTCGTGTTTTTCCACCAGACAATCAAAAATCACCGGCCCGTCATAGGTGATCATTGCCATGATGGCGTCATCCAGATCACCCGGATCTTTGCACAGGATGCCCTTGGCACCAAACGCTTCGGCCAGTTTCACGAAATCCGGCAGGCTTTCGGACCAGCTTTGGGAATAGCGTTCACCGTGCAGCAATTGTTGCCACTGGCGCACCATGCCCAGACGTTCATTGTTCAGAATGAATTGTTTGACCGGCAGGCGGAACTGCATGGCGGTGCCCATTTCCTGCATGTTCATCTGCCAGCTGGCTTCCCCCGCGACATTGATCACCAATGCTTCCGGGTGGGCCATTTGCACGCCGATCGAGGCCGGAAAACCATAGCCCATGGTGCCAAGGCCACCCGATGTCATGAACCGGTTCGGATCCTCAAAGTGCAGATATTGCGCCGCCCACATCTGATGTTGGCCCACCTCGGTACAGATGTAACGGTCATGGTCTTTGGTCAGGGCTTGCAGCCGTTCAAGTGCATATTGCGGCTTGATGACCTTGGTGGAGGGGGCATAATCCAGACAGTTGATTTTCTGCCAGTCCTTTATCTGCGACCACCAGTTTTTCAATTCAGGGGCGTTGGTTTTACGGCCCCGCGATTTCCAGATGCGCAACGTATCCTCAAGCACATGGGCGACATCGCCCAGTATCGGAATATCAACCTGGATAACCTTGTTGATTGAGGAGGCGTCAATATCAATATGGGCCTTGGTTGAGCCGGGGCTGAATGCGTCCAGGCGCCCAGTGATACGATCGTCAAAGCGTGCGCCGATATTGATCAACAGGTCGCAGTCATGCATTGCCAGATTGGCTTCATACAGCCCGTGCATGCCCAGCATACCGATCCAGTTTTTACCGGATGCAGGATAGGCGCCCAGACCCATCAGGGTGGAGGTGATTGGAAAATCCGTAGCCTTAACAAGTTCGCGCAACAACATGCTGGCATGGGGGCCGGAGTTGATCACGCCACCACCGGTATAAAACACCGGGCGCTCGGCGGTTTCCATGGCCTCGACCAGCTGTTTTATCGCCTCTATATCGCCCTTGACCTGCGGCGCGTAGCGGCTGGTATTGGCCTGTTTGGCCGTGACATAATCACTGCCGGCAAATTGTACGTCCTTTGGAATGTCCACCAAAACCGGGCCGGGGCGACCGGAGGTAGCCACGTGGAATGCCTGATGGATGGTATCGGCCAGATCCTTGGTATCTTTGACCAGCCAGTTATGTTTGGTGCAGGGGCGGGTGATGCCCACTGTGTCGGCTTCCTGAAAGGCATCTGTGCCGATCATGAAGGTGGGCACCTGTCCGGTCAGAACCACGATCGGGATGCTGTCCATCAGAGCGTCCGTCAGCCCGGTAACAGCATTGGTGGCGCCGGGGCCTGAGGTGACCAGAACCACGCCGGGTTTCCCGGTGGCGCGCGCGTACCCTTCGGCGGCATGCACAGCGCCCTGTTCGTGGCGTACCAGTACATGTTGGATATCGTTTTGTTGAAAAACCTCATCATAAATCGGGAGTACAGCACCGCCGGGGTAGCCAAAGACTGTGTCCACGCCCTGATCCCTCAGCGCCTGAACCACCATTTTTGCACCGGTCATCTGACGTGCCATATTCATTCTCCGTCTTTCATCATCATTGCCAATCGGCCATAAAAAAACCCCCGATTTTCGGGGGCGCATGGGAAACCGATATGGTTGCTGTTAAAGCCCCATGCGCCGTTTTTCCACAATCACCACAAGGTTAATCATTTCATTTTCGTCCTTAGTTTATGGCCGCGACCTTAAAAGTGTGAATCGTGGGCGTCAACAGGTATTTTGCGATTTTAACCCCTTGGAATGCGATCAAAAATTAGCATAGTTACAATATTTGCAGGAATTTTGGTTTAAAATTCCAAAACATTGCCGGTAAAAGCAACTAAAATGGATTATCCTATCGAGGCGGGGAGAGTTACAGGCCTATACCTGTACCCTGTAAAACGCCGTGTTCCATCGCATAACGGGTCAATCCGGCGGTGGAGGAAATGCCGAGTTTTTGTTTGATGTTCTTACGATGGGTTTCAACGGTGCGAACCGAAATATTCAGGTCTTCTGCCACAAGTCGATTGGATTTCCCCTGCGCCAGTTGCAACAATATGGTTTGTTCACGTGTCGTGAGTGTTTCGCGGTCCTGCAACCCGTCCGGATTAAGCGATATTTTTGCGCCGGTACAAAGAAATTGATTGCCCTGCATCACGCTGTCGATGGCTTGTTTGATAATTTCTGTCGGGACATCTTTTAGGATATAACCAAATGCGCCATGGCTGAGGGCGGTTGAAATATATTCTGCGCTGTCATGCATGGACAGGATCAGAATACGCGTACTGGGGCGTTTTTCGAGGATCATTTCGATCGCGGGCAGGCCGCCGATAACCGGCATGTTCAGGTCAAGCAGCACCACGTCAGGCGAAAGGTCAATTACCTGATTTATGGCCTCTTGTCCGTTTGTAAGTGTTCCGACAACGTTAATGTCGTCATAGGTTTCCAGAATGGCGCGGATGCCCTCGGCTACCATCGGATGATCGTCAACGATCAGAACACGGGTTGGCTGAGTCATACAGATACCTTATTTCGAGATTCAGGTGGAAGCATATGGGTCAGGGGGACGACGGCTTCAATCACCGTCCCAACCAATTTCCCATCAGTTTTAGAGGTTATTTTCAAACGGCCATCCAATTGGTCGATGCGTTCCTGCATGTTCCGCATCCCCAGACCTTGCGGGTGATTCTTGGGTGATTTACGGAGCGTGATACCACGGCCATTATCGGATATGCGCATGGTGGCGCCCTTGCGGTGGCCGGACAGTTCCAGGCGTACTTCGCTGGCGTCAGAGTGGCGTTCGATATTTGTCAGGGCCTCCTGGGCGATACGGTAAAGCGCGATTTTTGCGTCCTGATCCAGGCGGTTTCGAAAGACCACTGTATTGCAGGTGGTTTTGATGCCGGTGCGCGCAGAAAAATCTTTGGTCAAGGTTTTCAGGGCCGGGCCAAGGCCAAGATCGTCCAGCACGCCGGGGCGCAGATCGTGGCTGATGCGGCGCACCTCTTGGATGGCGCCACTTAACCCGGTGATGCCGCTATCTAAGTTTTCGGCAGCGCGGGTGTCGCCTGTGGTGATGCGGCGGCGCGCAAGTTCAAGCGTGTAGCGCACGCCCACAAGGATCTGACTGATACTGTCATGGAGTTCGCGCGCGACGCGGCCGCGTTCTTCTTCCTGGGTGTCCAGAATGCGCTGGGTCAGATCGTTCAGTTTGGCATCCGCCAGTCGGCGTTCGCGCAGGTTCAGCAACATGCCGGATAAAAACACCAGCAGCAAAGCCGTGAGGGTAATGGCGATCACGTATAGGAAGGTACGCTGAATTCTATTTTCCAGATCGGCGCGGGCGGCGGCAACGGTTGTCAGTATATCGTCAACAAAGACGCCCGTTCCAAAGGCCCAGCGCCATGTTGGAAAGCCGACGACATAGCTGATCATCCGTGCCTCAACGCCGGTTGAGGGTTTGGGCCATAGATAACTGTGATACCCCGCACCGGAACGGGCGACTTCGATTAAGGCGTCGACGACGGGCGTGCCTTCGCTGTCTTTCAGGCCGGTCCAGTTTTTGTTGATCATTTCGGTCTGGCGCGGGCTGACAATGTTATTGCCATCATAGTCGTAGACAAAGAAAAACCCTTCTTTTCCGGAAATCATTGCGGCAAGTATCTGGGCGACGCGTTGTTTCGCCTCTTCATCGTCAGGCGCGGCATTGCCGTAGATGAAATAGAAGCCGTTTTTTGCCTGGGTTACGTAATTGCGCAGCTCAACCTTTTTGGCTTCTGTAAGCTGGGTTTCAAGTGCTTCGATTTCCCGTTCAGCAAGGCTGCGTGATTGGCTGAGCGTCAGCATTGAGATGGCGGAAACAGCAAGGACAAGCGGAATGGCCGCCAAAAGGAAGACTTTTTGACCGTAACTTAGTTCAAGTTTCCTAAACAATCGCAGCATCAAATACGGATACAGCGATAGGGGACTGATTTAAAGAGAGATCAGATTTCTTTAGGCCAGGTGGACATGAAATTCTAACAGGCTGCCTTATATGACCAGATCCGTTCCGCCATGGGATTGGGACAGGAGCGAAAGCGGTTCTGACTGCCAGTCTGTGCCAGTGATCGAAAGATTTGTAATGTTACCGGCGCCGTTGATCACCAGCGTGTCACCGTTTGGTCCGGTGAGCACAAATCTGTCACCGTCACGGGCCACGTCAATATCGGTGGCCTCAGCCCCGGCGAAAGATATTGTAAGATCGCCGGCGCGCTCTACATTTACGATGTCATTGCCGGCGTTCTCGCCCATTCGGATCAGGGCGGTACCGACATTCAGATTGATTGTATCGTCACCGGTTCCACCGTTGATTTTATCTACTTTTTTGGCGGAAATCGTCAATTCGTCAGCACCGCCACCGCCATCAACCAGACCGATCGAACCGGCAGTAACCCTAATTATATCGTTGCCCCCTGGCTGATCTGAGACCAGATCACCCCAGCTGTCCACCCGGTCTAGTTTAGCGTCACCGTTAACCACAGCAATTTTTTTGGCGACAATGTCGAGCTGGTCGTTGCCGGTACCACCGTTTACAGAATGAACGCGTTTGGCCAATACTGAGATACTGTCATCACCGGCACCGCCATTTATGAAATCAGCGCGTTTTGCACGGATGTTAAGATTGTCATCACCGTCACCTCCGCCGGCGTTTTTGACGGTTTTTGCCTGAACCGAAATTTGATCGTCACCGGCACCGCCAAATACCCGTTCTACTTTCTTAGCGGCCAACAATACCTGATCATTGCCGTCGCCGCTGAAAACATAACCGACCTTTTTCGCCGTTACCGCAATTGCATCATCGCCACTGCCACCAACCACGCCGGATATTTTCTTGGCGTTAACGACGATCGCGTCGTCACCGCTGCCACCGTCAACCTGACCGACTTTCCGGGCTTGAACAGTGATCAGGTCATCGCCGTTGTCGCCCTGAATTTTTTCAACATTTTTTGCGTCAACGCTGATCACATCGTTACCGGCCTTACCCCGAATCGTACCGACGTTTTTTGCAACCACAGAAAAAATATCATCAGATTGCGTTCCTGTGGCATCAATATTTGAGCCATAAAGGATGCCCAAAGCGGATCCCTGTTGACCGGCAAGGGGGGGATTGCTGGCAGTGAAGCCAAGCATCTGGTCGGTGACAACGACGGGGCGGTTGCCCAGGCTTTTGAGTGCCCCGACATATTCGATCGCTCTTTTTACAAAATACTTGATATTTGGGTTTTGAAAGCTGTCTTCGCGTTTTCGGTGGCGCGCGGGCTTTTCGGTGTCAATATGGTTTGCCGAGGTTCCACCCAGGTCAGGGGCTGAATTGGAACGGTTGCCAATGCCCCTGCCGGCCCCCAAAATGTCTGGACTTGGATTGGGTTGATGCCCGGTATTTGTGGGTACGAAGTTTTGACCGATCATTTTTTCACCTTTGGCTGGCTGTCTGCAACCCATATGCATCGCACCGTTTCGATGGGGTTAACCCTGTTTTCACCGAAGCCGGAAAATGCCACTTTTTTTCGTTAAATTTAGACAGAAATGGCTGAATCCCGGAATATTTCCGAATTTCCTACGTAGTAATAGGTATTCCCAATTCGCAATTGCTTGCCTAGGGTGTGCGTATTCGAAACGATCCGCCCATTTAAAAGAGGTGGGCGAATTCCAATGGGAGGAGAATTATATGGATCGTCGTTCTTTTTTACGGACATCAGCACTGGGTGGCACGGCAGCAGCCGCGTCCACATTGGCAACGCCTGCGTTGTCACAGGGCATTGTGTCTTTGACTATGGTTACATCCTGGCCCCGCGGCTTTGCGGTTCTGGATGATGCAGCTTCAAAGCTGGAAGAAATTGTCGCTGCCACATCTGACGGCAGCCTTGTTATCGACAAGAAAACACCGGGCGAGCTGGTTGGCGCGCTGGAAGTGTTTGATGCGGTGTCTTCCGGTCAGGCAGATGCCTATCACTCGGCTGATTACTACTATATCGGTCAGCATCCCGGTCTGGCGTTTTACACAGCGGTTCCGTTTGGTGCGACTGCACAGGAACTGACCAACTGGTATCACCACGGTGGCGGACATGATCTGCACAGTGAACTGGGTGAAATTTTCAACCTGAAATCATTTCTGGCCGGTAACTCTGGTTCCCAGTCCGGTGGTTGGTTCCGCAAGGAAATCAATTCAGCCGAGGATTTCCAGGGTCTGAAATTCCGCATGCCCGGCCTTGGCGGCCAGGTGCTTGGTAAACTGGGCGCTTCGGTTCAGAATATTCCGGGCGGTGAGCTGTATCAGGCGCTGTCTTCGGGTGCTCTGGATGGTTTGGAGTGGGTTGGACCTGCAGCTGATGAACGCGCTGGTTTCCACGAGGTTGCAAAAGTGTACTACACTGCTGGTTTCCATGAGCCGGGATCCGGCTTGGCCTTTGGTGTAAACCTTGATGTCTATAACGGTCTGTCCGCACAGCATCAGGCGATCTTGCAATATGCATCCATGGCGACCACACAGTGGCAGCTTGCGCTGACCCTGTCACAGAATGGTGCCGCATTGGCCCGTTTGCAGGCACAGGGCGTTAAAACGCTACAATTCTCTGACGATGTCTGGGATGCGTTCGGCTCAGCCTCTAAAGAGGTTCTGGACGAAAATATGGATGACGAGCTGTATGCCCGTATCCGTGCCAGCTTTGACGCATCTGTCGCGACATCGTCGTCCTGGCTGGAAAAATCTGACGCATTTTATGTCAGCCAGCGCAACCGGGTTCTGGGCGGCTAATTCCGCAAATAAAATCAGGCGGTTCCCGCAAATAATGCGGGGGCCGTTTTCTATCTAATGCCTGACAATAAATGATCAGGCTAATGCCTGACAATAAATGATCAGGCACGGGGAGTCTTAAATGACTGACGGGGTTGTCTGGTTCTTTACGAGCCTATTCCAAGCGTTTTACAATATCGGCTATGCGTTGACCCATCTGGAGACCTGGCTGGATTGGTCAAACAAAGAATCGATGATGCGGTTCATCTATTATGGCGCCAGTCAGGAATTGTTTTTTGCCGTATTATTGATTTTCATTATTCTGACCGCCATTGGTATGTGGCGAAACCAGTTCATGTGGGCGATGGTCCGCGGGCTTGAAGGTATATCAAACGGCGTCGGACGGTTTTTTGCTTGGGCCGGTATTCTTATGGTCCTTCAGCAGATCATGATCGTTTTTCTGCAGCGGATATTCCGCGTCGCTGAGATTACCATCGGCCCGGTTGGTATGGATTTCACCCGCGATCTGAGCTGGTTTGGTGAAGAGCTGAAGCTGTATAACGCCATTATCGTTTGCTTGTGTATGTCGTACACATTTGTTCAGGGTGGGCATGTTCGGGTTGATCTGATCTATGCCAAGGTCAAGTTTCGGACGAAAAAATCAATCGACATGTTCGGATCGTTGTTTTTCATGTTGCCGATGGCGACATTGATCTGGCTGTATGCGTGGTTTTTCCTATGGCGACACCTGATCACACCGAAAGTGTCGGCCTCTGACAAATTGGAATTGCTGATGCGCAAATCCAAGGTGTTGAAATGGAATGTGGAAACCATTGGTTTTTCGCCAAACGGCTTTGACGCCTATTTCCTGTTTAAGGTCTTGCTGCTGAGTTTTGTCTTTCTGCTCTATCTGCAGGCTGTTGCCTTTTTCTACCGTTCCTATCTGGAGCGCAAAGAGGGTGAAACAAGCGAAAATAAATACCTGGTCAAGGATACCCTTGGCGAAGGTGAAGAAGCCTTTGAGGGCGTTCATTGAATATGGTTGGGACTTAGATAATGTTTGGACTTGATGGCGTCGAAACCGGCCTGATCATTGTATTCTTGTGCCTGTTTGCAGGTATTTTATCCGGCTTTCCCGTGGCGTTTGCCATTGGTGGCGCGGGCATTTTTTCGTTTGGCATTTTGGCCGCGTTGGACAGCGCCGGGTTAATGACCCACTACGCGGTGGACGCCACCAGTCAAGCCTACCGGGATTTGGTGAACTCGGGCGTCAGTCCGATAAATATATCGTTGTTCCGATACCCGGATTTGCCGCAACTGGCCGAACCCATCTTTGATGGCGGGTGGGAAAGGGCGCTGAACCGCAACATTTCCTTTATCGTAAACCGGATGAACGAACGGGTTCTGGCCGGGCAATCCATTGAAACGCT
>VAPL010811433.1_pt1 | contig 14205 bp, 11 predicted proteins | sample 3395061 | NCBI WGS metagenome assembly VAPL01 (sample SAMN08290444, study PRJNA428436) | hydrothermal vent metagenome | isolation source: Deep-sea hydrothermal vent chimney 2 | place: Pacific Ocean: Juan De Fuca Ridge | depth 2182 m m | reverse complement strand
TTGAGGCTGATTTTTTCATTATTTGAGACGAATAGTTGTTCTATTTAACGAAAATAATGGGAAAATCAGGCCAAATCCAGTTTTTCCGCAGTAGGCTCTCTATTCTCGGACAGCCTCCTAGTAGTCTTTCAATGTGATATTGACGTGTATAGAAAGTCGATAAATAGTCATCTGCGTTGTTGCACTCGTTTGGATTAGCCTGCTATCGAGCGCCTGGCAGCTAACTACTTCTCAACTCCCTATACACTGTCAATATCACATGAAAGACTACCAGGAGGCTGTCCGAGAATAGAAACCTACTGCGGAAAAGCGGACACAAAACCGCTCTCCCTCGCTACCGCTTCTATTTCCAGACAGCTTCTTAGTTGATGCGTGATGATAAAAACTATATATTATATCAATAAAATCAAAGAGTTTGTGCATGTTAGATGAGAAGCTGTTTGTGAATAGAAAGCATACTGCGGAACCGTTCAATTGGCTACATTTTTGTTAAAAAGTGCAATTGTTTGTTTCAATCGATTGATCCTTTATAACCGAAAGCATTAGATTTAAATGTTTTTTTATCGTTTTTCTTCTATTGCGGGTCACCTTGGTACATGACTCAATAAGTTTCTCTAATAATGCGACGAGGATATCTTTTAGAGAACAAGGATAACAAATGCCGAGATTAGTTAGTCTACGTCAATCTAGTTCAATGCAGCTATCAGGAATATTAACCGCATTATCAGTCGAGCTTACGAATTACCGTACAACAATGAGCGAAAGCTTGATGAAGAAAAACAAAAAAACAAATCAAAACCAGACCAACAAATATATACGTAATGATCGATTGTATAAAATACACATCAAAAGGCCATCAAACAATAAAATGATAAGCACTAAGCTATTAATACTTATGAAAAGCAATACTATTGGCGAGTTACAAATAATACGATTTAACGCATAATATAATGGAAATATTAATACTTGGTGGTATTGGTGGAATGGCAGGCTTAATCTTTTGGTTACTAATGCCAAGATTATTTACAATGTTGGCTATATTTTTCACACTATTTCAATTTGGTTGGTTCGTTCGTTATTACAGTGCACCACCATTGCTCAATCGCGCTACACTGGTTATAGTTGGCTTGCTAGGTCTTCGAGTATTTGTACACTTCCTATTAAAAAAACCGTCGGTCAGATATGAAAATGGCCAGTTAATGCCGCTATTTATGCTTGCAGTCTATTTTATAATGCTTACCTTAATCTCTAACCTTTATAATGAAGAGAAGGTGTTTTTAGGGATTTATAGTCTGAGGTATTATTTTATCGGACTGACTTTAACTTTTGCGTTGTATCTATATTGCGATGATTATCTAAGCTTCGAATCATTTAAAAAAAACATAATATATCTTGCGTTAATTCAACTACCAATGGCAATCGCTAAATATATCGCAGCAGGCGGGGGAACATTGAACACTTTAGATACAGTCGGCGGAACATTTGCTGGTTACGGTGAGCTGGTTATTTGTCAAGTTATAGCAATTGGTATCGTATTAACAGATAAATTCATACAAAGAAGTAACACATTACCCCACATAAACTCATATGTGTTATTACTTTTAATAATCATCCCACTGCTGCTGTCAAAGTCAAAATCAGCAACTATATTTGTAATAATGATTGTATTATTTGTTTTGATATATTCGTTATTTAAACGCCGAAATCTTGTCTCAGCATTAAAACATATTAGTTTAACCAGTCTTATTTGTGTAACATTTTCCAGTCTGTTTTATATATTCTTTTGGAAAAGCGGCGAGTATGATATTTCTAATTATATAAACCCTGAATATGTACTCGACTATTATATGCGGGAGCCACTTACAGATAACAAACGGATAAGTGGAGGTGCCGACCCTAATATGGGACGATTTAGAGCAGTCTATACTTCATGGAATCTCGTTCAGGAAGATTTAATGCATACTCTATTAGGTTATGGTGCTGGATCAGGTTCTGAGGCATCATTTTTAAAAGTCGATGGTAGCTTATATCAAAATTCTGGCCCTTTGGCTGGTATTACCAGAAATCAATATTCAAAATCAATTCTAGAATTTGGAATGCTAGGTCTTATAGGTATAATTTACTTCTGTTATGCCTTTGGGAGAAGGTTGAGATTTGTTGCTAATACTGGAGCAGGATTACGGATCGTCTATAGTGTGATTTTAGTCGTACTAACGATCCTATCTGTTTATACAATTACTCTCGAAAGCTATCTGTTTTGTTTTATTTTTGCATACTTTATTGCCGTTTCACATTCCGAGCTAGTACGTAATACAAACAATGACTTCCACTAACACTGATACTTGTAAACATGTAGTCATATTGGTTCAGAATCAATTTGGCACTCTTATTGACACCTATTTTTACAGCAAATATTTAAGAAATCGCTTCAATATAACCATAATTTGTTGGGATTATTCCCTTAAAAAACAAGCTATGGATGGGGTTAATATTATATATATTTCTCGTAATGGTAATATCATCCAGCGAAATTTCCGCTATATATATGGAGCATATACCTGGTTAAAAAGGAACCCATCTGATGTATGCTTTATTAAACATTTCAGAGGTTGTTCTATTTTAAAACTATTACTGCCAAAACTAAAATTTGTTTTTGACATACGCACAGCATCTGTTAACACAAAACCTCATACTCGCTTTATCTATGATAAGGCTATGATGTTTGAATCATACTTCTTTCGTCATATAACAGTCATATCCGCATCTCTGTCTGATAAATTAAACCTATCTAAAAAATCGTATATATTGCCTCTAGGCTCCGAAGCAATTTCCAACACGACAAAAACATTTGATTCCTTGCGGTTACTCTATGTCGGCACACTTGATGCGCGTGATATTGATAAGACTGTAAGTGCTTTTTCACAATTTTATAAGCATAACAAAAATATTATAAAAATGAATTATACAATCGTTGGTGATGGTCCCGGTGACGAGATTGAGCAACTAAAGACAATAGTAGAAAAAAATTCACTTTCAGATGTTGTAAATATTGTGGGAAGAGTACCTTTTACTGAGCTAAAACCATATTTTGATACACATAATATAGGCGTATCATTTGTTCCATTAACTGAATATTTCGATTTCCAGCCCGTCACTAAAACTTTTGACTACTTATTATCAGGAATGCCGGTGATTGCTACAGCAACTTCAGAGAATAAAAAAGTTATCTCAAGTTCAAATGGTGTTTTGATTGATGATACGGTTGAGTCTTTTTACAAAGGTCTTCAGGAAATATGGCATGAAAAGGAAAGTTACAATTCAGATCAAATAGTTTCTATGTCATCCGAATATAATTGGTCTGATATCATTGATAATTTAGGGGATTATTTAAACAAGGTATCAGCCTCAAAATAAATCAGGCTTTCTAATAGAATTATTTAAGCGTTATACTGTCTTCTTAACACGCGGCAGCTTTTCAAATTAAATTATTTTCTTGGCAACTGATTATTTTGGTATTGGTATTTTTAAAAGACTCTATAGTATCTGCCTATGCTACGTCCTATATATCTCTTTACACTTGCGATTAGTTTAATCGTTGTAAGTTTGTATGGCGAGAATTTGACTTCAGTCTCTTCTGTTGCTTTTTCTTTTATTATATCCTCGCATAACAGTTTTTTACTTATCAGATTAATCATGGGGTTTGAGTTTATTTCGTTTTGAATTTCCTTTGACACCATACTGTTATCGACATTGTAATATATTGAGCGATGACTATCTTTATTATTTTTCTGTTCCTTGGATGATAGCAGTGGATTCTTTTTGTCTTGTATTTTGTAATCGTCTATCGATTTAGATAAATGTACTTTTGCTGAATCATTTCCAAATAGAGTATGATGTTGCTTATTCCAATAATTTTCCATCCCTTCTTCGTAATTAATTCCTATTTTTTTACATAATTTATTAAGCAATACCGGTGAATTCTGCGCCAGATCTGAGTATGATATTGGAATCCATTCACAGATTAATGACAAGTATAATCGATGGTAGTTAACCCAAGCATTAATTCCATTTTTTTTGTTTCTCTTGATCATTGATGCACAAAAACTAATCGCATCTTTCCAAATCAATATATTATATGCGCTTATTTCTTGCCTGGACAGATTGTTTATTTGTTGATTAATCCATAGCGGATCTTTGCTGGAGTCAACAATATAGTCTATCTCTGGAAATTCTTCAAAGATTGATTGATATAAGTTATTTTCACCTTTATCTTTAATTTTCACCCAAAGCTTACAACCAAGGTCTCCACAACCACATAGCGGTTTGAAATGATGCGGGCGAAATGGTCTAAACATTGCGTATACTTCACCAACCGAAAAACCACTTTTTGTATTCGAAAGCATCATGTCCAACATTGTTGAGCCACTATACGACGACCCACCTATAAATATAACTTTCTTTTTCATTTGCATTAACTCATTGTAATATATCTTGTGTAATTAGTGCTTTAAATTAAATAGCATGTTAGATTTGTCATAACGTTAACAAATTTGTCAATCTTATATTCTTTCAACCATCCTATATGATTGCTTATATGTGGTTTTTCTATCCAATACCCATATGAGTATCTTGTTTTCTAACCAGGTTGAGACAATGATCAACCAGCCTCCATTTCTTACCAGCCTAATGTGTAATGCGGGCTAGAAGACCGCCTACTCTATTCTTGACTCATACATAATAAAACTACTCAGCGTAATCAGTGACCGCTCAGTTTGCTCTTATGGACAAGAGCCAGACGATGCTCTCATGTGCACAAGAGCGCTTTCAACACAGCTATTGGACAAACATCGAGGGTAAGCTGTATAGCTAAAAACTTTATTATAGTTTAGTCTAATGTGCTCGTTTATGTCTGATGAGGGAAATTAGATAGGGATAGATCATTATCAACAATGCTGTACTGGCTAATAACCATCGTATATCGGATGTTTGTACTTTTGTTGTAGTATATTGATCGTTCATTAGAGTTTTTGAAAGTTGCAATGGGTTTTCGAGTCGAATCATCTTTAATTTGGTGATTGATGCATAGTGCCGCAATCTTGTTTCATCCATTTGTGATAAATAGTCCATATCCTCGTCTGTTTTGGGTCGGACAGTTTTTTTATTTCCCACATTGTTGCTTTTCCAGTATCCGGTTAGTCGGTTAGCATCGTTGTATTTAGGAATACGTACAGGCTGCTTACCTCCAACACCTACTATTAATCCAGCGACTTTTCCAGATCTTTTTTCCAATGGCGCTGAATATTGTTCGCTTGTTGTCTGTTCACCGTCGCTAAGAAATACAATATTCGGTTTATCTTCAAGTTGTGCGATTTGTCCAATTGCTGAATACAATCCACGCCGGATGTTGCTGTCTCCAGCCCATGCCATACGCCAGCTGAGTCTCGATACGACTTGGTTAAGCAAACTATAGTGTTCGCAAAGTTCAATTGGGTTAAACAGTAATAATGCGTCTTTGGCAGCGAAAATGCCAATGCCGACTTTTGAACCGCATGGTAATTGTTTTAAAGAGTGCTGGATCGCTTGTTTAACAGCTTGTAGCCTGTCGATTGATTGACCTTTGACTTGGTAATCACGGGCGTTCATGCTCTGGGTAATGTCGACAATAAAGACTACATCCAGTACTTCACGCGGTAATTGTGCGGTGGGTGAAATAAAGCTTGATGCTGTTACAGCCATCGCTAGCAGTAATGAGACTAGTCTATGATAGTGGCTTGATGCCAGCAGGATGTTGCGTATTTTCATGGCCCACCTGCTGGTTGACCTGGTAATATGGCGTGAACACTGCTTCTGCTTTCACGGATGCCTTCTTGATCTTTTTGTTTTGGGGGTGGAGTAATTCTTAATGCGTAATCAAGGTTGTAACGTGCATTCCAGTGTTTGGGATTGTTGCTTAATACCGCCTTAAACGCTTGTTTCGCCTGATTGAGTGGGGCGATCACTTCTGCATATGCCCATACACCCATTTTATTCCAATGCTTGCTTGCTTGATCGAGATTGATGACGCCGATGTTATACAAGGCTGTTTCAAGGATTTTCTGATGGTTGGAATCAGCAGCGTCATTATTCGCTGATTGAGTAATGGAATGATAAAGGGCAAGGGCTTGTTGATTGTTGCCTTTTTGTTGCAGATGCCAAGCGCTAATTAGCGCTAATTCAGGTGTTAGTTCGTTTTTTTCGGAAAGCTGTTGTGGGTTTTCGATGGCATCGTTATAACTAAGACGATGGTTAAGTTCGCGCGTCCGATCGAATATGAGCAAGCTAAAGCCGATGACCAGAATCCAGGCGAGTATGATTGTGCAGCGCCGCATGTTATCAGTCACCTGTTTGTTGCGAAAGGCTAGGAGGCTGTCTATTCTCGGACAACCTCCCAGAGAATGCTCTCAGCGCTCGCGTTTCCAGAAGACGCATTGGAACCAGTGACAGCATGAGTAACAGCGCACTTGCAAAAACCCAACTGGATAATGAACGACGTGGAGTTTTTTCCTGATAAACCAATGGCTTGTTTTCCAGCCGATCTATTTCAGCAATGCTGTCACGTAAAATTTGCGGGTTTTCTGCCTCAAAAGCACGATAGGGAACATCCAGACTTTGGAAAAACTGGTGTAGAAACAACTCAGGTGTTCTCGACTCATTGGCATTTTTCGGAATGTCAGTTAAACGAGTGCCATTATGATTACGCAAGTAAATCCAGTACAAACGAGCTTGTCGATCTTTGAATAACAGTTTTAAAACCTGTTGAGTATCGTTATCCATTTTAGCCGCTCCATCAGAAACCAACATAATGATACGTGAACCTGTCAGTGGTTGATCGGCAAAATAATCCAATGCCATTGATAGTGCTGGTGCAATGTTGGTAGTGCCTTTACTACCCGTTTGTGTGCCAGAAATTGCGGCTGTAATTGCTGCTCGACTTTGTGTTAAGGGCAACACATAAACTGGAGCTGAACTGAACGAAACCATCCCAAGAAAATCATCCTCTCTAGATAAAATAAATTCTTGCAATATCTGTCGGGCAACAGTGCTTTTAGAATCGCGTGCTCCACCACCCATATAAGTGCTGGCAAAATCAGAACGCATGCTCGCGCTGCGGTCAAACACCAGAACGATTTGTGCTCCAGTCCCAACTTTAGTGACGATTTTCTGTCCACTAAATGGCTGCGCGATAGCAATGATTAAAGCGAGAATAACCAAACTGGTCACTATTTTAATCAACCAGGTCAGACGTTCAGAGAATGGGTCGATGGGTAGCAAGCGAGTCCATGAGTAAGACACTGTGGGCACTGTATTACGCAATAAAGGTAACACAATCAACGGCAATAATAGAAAGGCGAACGGTGCGCTAAAACTGAGACTGCTCATCGTTGCCTCAACAATCGATCATAACGAGAACATAAGTCCCTAAGGTTTTTTAGCAAGTTATTATCATCCACCTGCTGATGGGTTGATGTGCTTGATTCATAAAATATCCGGCGTGATTGTTTGAAGAATTGATTTGTATCGGAACGTAATGATGCCAGCTGCGGGTAGTTTTGATAAAAGCAATCCAGCTGAGATTCAAGCACAGTTTCACCCGCGGTTTGATTCAATGCAGAATGCACCGTGCGCAATGCTTGCTCAATCTGATTTGGGTCGGTTGATTGGTCAGGAAGTTGTTTCAAATCTTTTAAGGCTTGCTGAAATGCAGTGGTTTTGCGAGACCAGAATTGCAGACTCCCTCTACGCCATAAGATATAAGCCATACACAACAAGGCGGCAGCAAGATAGGTGATTAATTGTAAAGCAACGGGCTGGATTGCCAGTACTTCAGGTTTTTGCGCTGACCGGAGAATAATTTCAGCATCGTTGATTCGAGTTGGTATCAGCGAGTAATAACTGAATCGCCAAGCGGGAACTGTAAGACTATCGATCTCACTTTGGTCAGTTGTCCCCAGTATAAACATCGGAATTTCCAGCCACTCGGTTTCTTTTACTTGCTTGGAAACCTGATAATTGATTGTTATCTGGTATTGGTTAGCGGATTGACTGATTACTTGCACATCTATCACATCCAGCCAGTCCAGCAGCGCTCCGGTTGCCGGCAGATGATTAGTGCTCAGGCTAGTCCCCGAGGGGATGCTGATGTACAACTTGTGTGCAATAATATCACCGGCTGAGTAACCAAAATCACGCGGGGTTTCCAATGTCAATTGAATACGCTTGCTAACAGACTGAATGGTTGTTGTGCTGGTTTGTTGAGCATGACTGACCTCAACCCGAAATAACAAAGCTGAAAACAAAATCAGGATTAAGACAATATAGCGCGATAGTAATGCTTTCATCAGGAGAAAAAATAACGCGTCATTGTATCTGGGTCAAAACCTTGTTCAATAAAAAAAGGTCGTCTTCCGTATTGATGGCAAAGGCGTGTAATGTCGTTTTTGTGTTGTTTGAAAGAGTCCGCAATCAGCTTGCGCAAAGCAGGTCGCATCATTAACGAGCGGGTTTCTCCGTTTTCAGCATCCTCAATTGTAAAATAACTACCATTGGCAATGTTGAGTTGTTCGTGTTCATCCCAAATCACCATCGGCACAACATCGTGGCGAATCAGATTTTCGAGGATTTGGCGTAATTGATCCAGTTCAAAATGAAAATCGGAGACCAAAAAAACCAGTGAAGGACGTGAACCCAAATATTCAGCGATGCTTTCCAGAGCCTGAGCAGAACCAGTTAATTTGATATTCGCTAACTGTTCCCATAGCTGCGCTGGAGGTCGTTTATACCATTTGAGTGGTAGATGATATTGCCAGTGGATTTGATCGCTGCAAGCATGGAATGCAAGCGCATCACCAGTCCGCGATGTTGCCCAGGCGGCGGATTGTAGAAATTCAATCAAGGTTTGTAATTTTTTCCGCTTGCCGTTAAACGCCATTGATGCCGACAAGTCGGCAATAATTTGCACTGAAATACGTCCACGTTGTTTGAAGCTGCGCACTAGAAATTGCCCGAAAGGGTCTTGTGCGCTGGCATGTAAATCCAAATGGCGAGGATTAGGATTATCAATCAGATTTTGGTGGCGTTGAAACTCGAAACCTTCACCTGCAGAGATGCCTGGATGAAATCCTGGATAAGGGCTGCTGGTTCTCCATGCGACTCGATAATGGAATTCTCTGATGGGTTCTTTAATCTCCATTATGGAGCACCTTATGGCGCAGCGACTTGTTTTAAAATTGAATCTGTGAGCTGGTCGATAATATCGGCGCGGCGTAATTCATACGCTGGAGTAAAGAAAATACGGTGGCCTGCAATCGGTTGAAAAATGGATTGAATATCTTCCGGCAATACAGCATCACGCCCCTCTAGCCAGGTTGTGGTCCGGGCTGCTTGAATCAACATACTCATCGCACGCGGGCTTAAGCCTGCAAGAATCAAACGCTGCATATCAACACCGTCAATTTCGATTCCATAGTCAGCTGGTTTGCAGGTCGCCTGCCATAATTCCAGCACATAATTCTGAATGGTTTCACTGACGTGAATACTGCGCTGAATTGAATGCGCTACTGCATTCAGCGTTTGATAAGGAAGTACGCCATGTTGAATCTGCTCAATCAAACTATCCACGTCATGAAAGCGAGGATCAAAAATCAACTCTTTACGAATTTGTTGTGCCTCAGGGGCCTCGATACGCAATTCCATCAAAAAACGATCACGGGCAGCTGAAGGAACTTCAAATGTCTCTTCCTTTTCCACTCGGTTACGATCAGCGAATACCAGTAGATGTGGAAATTCATAGTCGCGATTGAATGCGCTGACACGGCGTTCAGCCATCACTCTTAACAACAGTGAATGCACTTGCGGTCGTGCCCGGTTAACTTCATTGAAAAAGAAAGTGGCAAGTTGTTCGCCATGTTTGAGTAACGGGCCAGGATCAACCTGCGGTTTACCCTGCTGGTTAATATAAGTATGATAAAGTAAGTCATTGGGCATTAAGTCAATTGTGCCCTCTATACGTTCGTATTCACCACCTAAAGCATGAGTCACTGCGCGCAGCAATGTTGTTTTGCCCACACCGACATCGCCTTCAAGCATGACATGCCCACGGGTAAAAATACAAATGGTAAACAAGCGTATCGCATCATCAAGACCAACAACAGCCTTGCCGACTTCTTGCTGGAATTGTTGTGCATGATGTTGCCATTGGCTTAAGTCGATAGTTTCAGGCGGTATGAGTGACATCTTTACTTGTTTTTGAGTTAATTGTTGGGTGTATCTGACAAGACACAGTTGAACTACTTTACCGGAAACCGGTCTGTTGGTTCAATGCTTTCAAGCTCTGATATTGAGATTGGTTTGATTGTGATCATGGATTTATACGGTGTCAGTTTCGAAGTAATTGTACTGTTTTATTGCCAATATATTTTGTAACGACTCAGCTTACCCCCTATATTGTCCAATAGCTACGTTGAAAGTGCTCATTTACACCTGTAAAACCCATGCTTTCGCCTTGCTCTTGGACAAATAGAGGGCAATCTGAGCAGTTACTGATACGCTGAGTTACTTTATTGTTAACTAAGGAACGTGCATGAAACAACTTGAACATTCTGGCTGGTCTTTTTGCTCCATCATTGTTCAAGTTATTCCATGCACGTTCCTAAACAGGCTCTTAAATTATTGATGTTTACCATAACCATATAGGATATCCACTATGAAAAAATCCATTGCTACATTTATTATCGCTGTTACAGCAACGCATATGAGTATACAAGCTGCTGATCTTAAGCTGGAAACTGACCAGGATAAACTGAGTTACAGTTTGGGAATGATGATTGGTGAACGGGTAGCCAAACCATATAAAGATATCAATTATGATGTCATGCTCGAAGGCATAAAAGCTCAGCATAACGGGCAAGAAACAATTCTGAAATTGGGAGTTGCCAACCAGATTTTGAGTGATTATCATGCCGAGCAAATCAAACAACGATCGTCATCAGCAAAAACAGAAGGAGAAAAATATATGATTGAAAACGCTAAGCGTGAAGGTGTTACAGTAACAGACAGTGGCTTGCAATATGAAGTCTTAAAGGCTGGCGATGGCCCAAAGCCAAAAGCAACTGATACTGTTACCGTACATTATGCAGGAACATTGCTGGATGGAACTGAATTTGACAGCTCAATCAAGCGCGGTGAACCAGCTACTTTCGCGTTAAATCGAGTGATTGCAGGATGGACTGAAGGTGTGCAACTGATGAACAAAGGCAGTAAATACCGGTTTGTCATTCCTGCTGAGCTGGCTTATGGTGACAAAGGCGCAGGTGCCCAGATTGGTCCTGGCGCAACATTGATATTTGAAGTTGAATTACTGGAAATTGAAGATAGCTAGCCTGAATTTCTCACCACTTGGTGAAATAATCTTTTCGCTTTTTGAATTCACTAAGGAATTTTATGAAGGAGTGGAATAACAATGTGTTTTTCCGACTGAATAAAATTTCTTGTGGGTTCAAATAGGTAGCAAGAACTTATCAGGCTAGTCAGAAATACGAGCCAGGAGGCTGTCCGAGAATAGAAAGCCTACTGCGGAAAAGCGGATTTTTCCGATCAAATTCGTTCAATACAACAAGTATTCGCCTCATTGAATCGAAACAATGGACTCAAAACCGCTTTCCCTCGCTACAGCTTCAATTCTCGGACAGCCTCCTAGCGCAGATCAGATCCAAACGTCCCACGTTATACAGCCGAATCGTTGCCTTAATGCACGCATCTTAGTATTTATACCGTTTCTTGAGCTCGGCCTCGGGTACCAGATAACCTTCAAAAGCTTTGATCCAAGCTGAGTCCACCCACTGTGGCAATCATATGAAAATGGGGATTGAATTTTAAATCACTGCCAAAGGCATGCAATACGATATTAATCCCCGGCAGTTAGCTGCAATACCCTTTAATCCAACTCGGAATAGACAGAACCACTGCTATAAACAGCAGATTAAATATGATTTTGCGATTGATCCGGCAAATTGCTCGTGATTATACTCTTCGCACATGAAAATTTAGCATATTGTGTGCGTGATTTTTTGTAGAGAGCAAGACGGAAAACCTTGCTGTAGTTATTCTAAAGCAAAGTTTTCCAAAATAGTGATTCGCGAGAAAGTGCGTGTAAAGGATACTAAAATTTCATCTGAGAAAGAGTATAGAATGGGGCTGAAGAATTAATCAGGAATCTATAATGAAGCAATCAACAACACAAACATTCTGGAATGGAGAAAGCCGATATGGATTGGTTCATTTCCGCGACAAGGTTGATCCAGCACAGGCATCAACCAGTTTGTTAGTGTTTGTGCACGGCTTGTTTGGCGATGCTAAAACAACCTGGGGACAGATGCCACAATGGGTGTTGGAAAACGCTGGTCTGGAGATGGATGTGGTTTCTTTTGCGTATCCATCCAGATTATTGCAACGCAGCAATCTTCAACAAGCGGCTGAAGATTTGTTTACCTGGCTAAATACAGAGTTTAAAGATTACAGCCATGTACTGTTTATTACTCATAGTTCAGGCGGCCTGGTGGTCAAACAAATGTTGTGTCAATCATGGCAGAGCATACAACAAAATAATCATTCTGAAAACAATGCTGATCACTCTAAATCAATCTGGTACCGGACTCGTCGCGTTATCAATATTGCTGTACCTCACTATGGTGGAACACGCTTTTCCAGTATTGGTGGAGCAATTGCTTACCGTGTATTTTATGCATTGATGGCACCGTTGCTAGGTTTGGTGCGCTTTCTCACTCAAGGAGGCAATGATTTAGGCAAGAACGAATTGATTGGTTTGGTACGCACCAGGAATCCGCAATTGATTGCTCTGGACGAGGAGTTTATTGCGCATCAAACACAAGCAATGGATGCGGATGCATTATTTCCAGTGGTGCATGACATCTTCGCCAAATCAGATATGTCGGTTGCCCGTATAGAGGAAAGCAAAGGTCGGCACCCTTTATATGTACGTGGCACGCATGGTTCAGTAAAAATACCGAATCGACCCAGCGGTCCGATCGTCACCATCATCGCCGATATCATCAAACTGTATAATAATGAACTTGGGTTAACCATTGCTAACCAGACTTTACTTCGAATCAGTGCTATTAATCGTATGGCGGGAACCCAAACTTTATTGGGCTCGTGTGCTGAAGTAGGTGAACTACAGGCCACTCAGGAACATCAACCCGCACCCAGTATTGCAACAGTCCATTATGGCAGCCAGGTTGAAGTGGCAGACCTTGTTCTCAAGACCATCCACAGTGATAGTGAAAAACCCAGAAAACTACTGATCACTGGCCCGGCTGGTGTAGGCAAATCGATTGTATTGAGATCAATCACCTGGCGAGCTGGAAAAAATTATCTGGCAGACCCAGCACCATCAACAGCACTCCCTTTATTTATTCCTTTACAGCAAATGACTGTTCATCCTGGCGAAGAGGGGCTGAACTGGGACAGATTATGGAAGTGGTGGCTGCATTGGTCGCGAGATTTATATACGGGCATGCAATGCACAGAAGCGCAACTGGAACATTTGTTTCGCAATCAGGCGATAACCATTTGTATTGATGGTTTGGTTGATTTTGTAATCAATTATCCGAATGTTGGTATTACCAACATGATTGAGATGTTGCAAGATGCGTGCGATCGATATCGTGCCAATCCGCACTTCACAATTATCGTTTGTGCACGCAGCAGCTTCTATGGGATTCAACAAATGGTTAAAGATCCTAAAGATATTTATGAAGTGTTGCGGTTGACCAGAACACAAGCCAAGCAGCTCTATCCAAACACCCAAAGCTGGATCGATAGTGTTGAAGATGCTGATCTGCTGGATGTGATTCTAACGCCATTAATTCTCGCCAATTATGAGCCTTGTGCAGAATGCAGATTTCAGCGCGGCGAGGCAACCCAAGCTTCAATTATGTGTCAGACCATCCGTACCATCTTGTTACGCAGTAATTTGACCGAACTGGTTTTGCCCAACCAGAAACGCGCAACCACCGACCACTTGATTCATGCGCTGGTTTTAATTGCCTGGTTGTTCTTCTATCGATCGCGTGGTGAAATCAGCGTGGATGTCTTGACCAGTGAGGCCTACCAAGCAATCAAACGATGGCAAAATTATTTTGCATTAGT
>VAPL010017833.1_pt1 | contig 14205 bp, 10 predicted proteins | sample 3395061 | NCBI WGS metagenome assembly VAPL01 (sample SAMN08290444, study PRJNA428436) | hydrothermal vent metagenome | isolation source: Deep-sea hydrothermal vent chimney 2 | place: Pacific Ocean: Juan De Fuca Ridge | depth 2182 m m | reverse complement strand
TACATGATTAACCGTCGTTGTCGAATTGATTTATTGCCAGCAAGCTTGCAATTATTTGAAGATTACAAAAAAGGTAAAACACAAGAAATTCCAAATGTTCCGTTTCAAATGCTAACGGCATTAAAATTAAATGATCAGGCATGGACAACGATCGCATGTAATGCTGGATGGCAAATGACACGCATGAACTTAAACACCTTTGCTCGACATAATGTTTTTAAGATTGGCGGTATGAAACAACGAATTGCAGAACGCTTGCGTAATGCTGAATTAATTCGAAAAGCAAATGCTTTTCCATATCAGTTATTAAATGCGTACTTAATGTGTAACGCAGCAGTACCGGAAATTGTTCGTGATGCGTTACACGATGCGATGGAAACGGCATTAGAAAACGTCGCTAAAATTGCAGGAAAAGTGTTTGTGTTACCCGATGTTTCCGGTTCAATGCAATCGCCAATTACTGGTTACCGACAAGGCGCTACCAGTGCGGTTCGTTGCATTGATATTGCCGCACTATTTACCGCGGCACTTGTTCGAAAAAATCCGGATACCGAGGTATTGCCGTTTGATACCAGTGTGCATAAAGTACGTTTTAGCCAACGAGATACGGTGATGGCAAATGCCGAAAAATTGGCTCATTATGGTGGTGGTGGAACCAATTGCAGTTTACCACTGGCAAAATTAAATCGTCAAAATGCCAAAGCGGATATGATTATTTATATTTCCGATAATCAATCATGGGTGGATAATACGCAACCACGAGCAACACAGACATTAATTGAATGGGAAATATTTAAACGTAGAAATCCACAAGCAAAACTAGTGTGTATTGATATACAGCCCTATCAACATACACAAGTTAATGATCAAAAAGACGTATTAAACATCGGCGGATTTTCAGATCAGGTATTTAAGCTTATCGCAAAATATGCGAATGGCGAATTTGAAGCGGGTTTTTGGGTAAATGAAATTGAAAAGATAGTAATATAAAATGAATCACGACGAGCAAAATTGAATCACTATTAGAATGCAATTATGACTACATCTTTCCTATCACGAAAAACGTCATAATGATTTTTTGTCTAATAGTGATTCACTTATGACGATAAAAGTGTAGGCGAATGCGAATAAGAGTACATCGGTGAATTGAGATAGTTTAAATAAACGCTCAAGTGGGTTCGAACCCCACAATACCGCAAGGTATTACCTCTTATTCATTATTGTCGCCTTTTGGTTTTAAAAATTGTGGTGAATGCAGATGTGACTACATCATTATAATGACGCTGTCCCGGGTTCGATTCCCGGCAATCTCCCTACTATTTTTTTGGAGATTGTAGCTCAGCAGGTAGAGCACGTAAAATGTCACATCATCCCTTGTCACCACTTATTATTTTAAGGTAAGGAAAATGAACGAAAATAATTTTGAAGTATTGAATGTCACCAATGGCGTACCCGTTAAATCATGGACTAAAGGTGTGCCCTTTGATGATAAAAGTAAAATACAATTAAGTAATATTGCCCAAATGCCATTTATTCATAAGTGGGTTGCAGCAATGCCTGATGTCCACCTTGGAAAAGGTGCAACCATTGGTAGCGTGATTCCTTCTGCTCATGCCATTATTCCCGCCGCTGTCGGAGTTGATATCGGTTGCGGTATGATTGCCGCAAAAACCAGCTTAACCGCCCGGGATTTACCCGATAATTTATTTGCTCTGAGAAGCGCAATCGAAAAAGCCGTACCACACGGGCGCAGTAAAAATCGCGGCAAACGAGATCGGGGTGCATGGGGAAACCTGCCCGATCCAGTCATGCAGGCATGGCAACCCTTAGCTGATGATTTTAAAATAATCACCGATAAACATACTGCTATTGCAAAATCAAATAGTATCAACCACCTTGGAACACTTGGAACCGGTAATCATTTCATTGAACTGTGTTTGGATGAAAAGGATGATGTTTGGGTTATGCTGCATAGTGGTTCGCGTGGTGTTGGTAACCGCATTGGTAGTTATTTTATCGAATTAGCTAAAAAAGAGATGGAACGTTGGATGATACAATTACCGGATCGCGATCTTGCCTATTTACCTCAGGGTAGTGATCATTTTGATGACTACGTGGCAGCTGTCGATTGGGCACAACGCTTCGCCATGATCAATCGTGAAATCATGATGGCTAATACCTTGCAAGCATTACAAGCAAGCATTGATAAACCGTTTAATGCTAATTTAGAAGCCATTAACTGTCATCATAACTACGTTGCTCGCGAGCACCATTATGGCAAAGATGTTTGGCTTACTCGAAAAGGTGCGGTACGTGCGCGCAAAGGTGATATGGGAATCATTCCCGGAAGCATGGGTGCCCGCTCCTTCATTGTTCGTGGTTTAGGAAATGAAGAAAGCTTTTGCAGTTGTAGTCATGGCGCAGGACGCGTAATGTCACGCACCCAAGCAAAACGCCAATTTACAGTTGAAGATCATATAAACGCAACTATCGGTGTTGAGTGCCGTAAAGACAAAGATGTAATCGATGAAATTCCTAATGCTTATAAATCAATTGATGCAGTGATGAATGCACAAAAAGACCTTGTCGAAATTGTACATACGTTAAAGCAAGTCGTTTGTGTTAAGGGTTGATGGTAAACTATGAATACGATAAAACCAATAATAATAGACGGCTCACACGGTGAAGGCGGCGGGCAAATTCTTCGCACCAGTATCGGATTAGCATTATGCACGGGTAAACCCGTAACAATAATAAACATTCGCGCAAACAGAAAAAAAACCGGTTTGTTACGCCAACATTTAACTTGTGTTAAAGCAGCGGTTGAAATTTCTAACGGTAGTATTGAAGGTGATCAATTAAGCTCACAAACAATCACATTTTATCCCGGGACAGTAAAAGCAGGAAATTACCATTTTTCAATTGGTTCAGCCGGTAGTACCGTATTAGTTTTACAAACGATATTACCGGCACTAATGCTAGCAAATGACGTTTCGAATATTCAATTAGAAGGTGGCACTCATAATCCAATGGCACCGAGTTTAGACTTCTTAAATCATTGCTATTTTCCAATATTAAAAAAAATGGGCATAACCGCTATATCCAAATTAGACGTTTATGGTTTTTATCCTGCAGGAGGCGGTAAATGGAACATCACTATTTCGCCAGTGAAAAAATTAAAACCAGTAACTATTTTAGAAAGAGAAGGTGAGATTAGCACTAAGGCTATCGCCTTGACAGTCAATTTAGCTCATTCTATCGGCGCTAGAGAGATCAAATTAGTACAAGAAAATATGTTGTGGCCAGAAAAAGATTTAAAGGTTGTTCAGGCAACAAATTCGCCGGGCGCGGGTAATATTTTAAGTCTTTATATAAAGAGTAAAAATATAACACAAGTAATAACCGCTTTTGGTGAACGTGGAACCAGTGCAGAAAAGGTTGCTAAAAAAGCAATAAAAGCAGCAAAACACTACATTGAATCGAATGCGCCCGTTGGCGAGCACTTAGCGGATCAATTACTTATCCCCTTTGCTTTAGCAGGCAGTGGACGGTTTGTCACATCTAAACCAAGCCTGCATACGCAGACAAATTTAAATGTGATTCAAAAGTTACTTGATGTTAACATTAAAACTAAAAAAATAACTCAAACGCTTTATGAAATTAGCATTCATTCAGAATTAAAAACCTTGGATTCCGGCTAAAACACTGCCGGAATGACGGTCTGCTTGAATTTTTTTCTAAATATTCGTACCACTAACTTTGCTTAATGACCCGTCATCAGACAATTCAAAACAATCAAAATCATTTGCCAAAAATAAATTTCCCTGAAAATATTTTTTTGCTTCCTGTTCAATCTCGGCAATTGATGATGCTTGTTCGGTATTGTAATGATAACGCGCACTAAAGTGCATTAACACTAAATTTTTAAGAGCACATTGTTGAGCGAACACGGCAATCTGCTTTGCTGAGCTATGCTGTGAACCCTTAGCAACTTTTTCTAAGGTTGCTTGAGTAAACGTTGCTTCATGGACCAACACATCGACATGATGACACGCCTCTTTTAAAATACCGGGATTATCATTATCGCCGGCGATGATAACTGATCGAGCCGTGCTGGCCGGCAAAAAATAGTCTGTTCCCGTTACTTCAGTGCCATTAGCCAATGTAATCTGTTCACCGCGTTGTAATTGTCCCCAGATTTTACCTTCGGGGATGTTATCCTGTCTTAATTTGACAACGTTCAACTTGGTTTGTGATGCTATTTCTGTAAATTGATACGCATACGAATCAATTCGATGCGATAACGCATGACTTTGAATCATTAATGAATGATCGCGATAAACATCATGACTTTCTTCAACGGCCACATAATCAATTGGATAATCAATATACGACTGACTAAAATTAAAAACCGATGTTATATAAGCTTCTAACGCTTTTGGACCAATAATTTGTAAACTTTTTTTTCGTCCTGACAACTGCATACTCGACAATAAACCGGGCAAGCCATAGATATGATCACCGTGCATGTGTGTGATTAATATTGCTTTCAATTTAAGCAATGACAATTTCGTGCATAATAGTTGCTGCTGAGTGCCTTCACCACAATCGACCAAGAACCACTCTTTTTTGTTTTTTAAACTAAACGCTGTGGCAGAAACGTTTCGTTGTTTGGTTGGCACACCTGACGATGTTCCTAATAATGTGATTTTCACTGTAAAGTCACTCTAATTAAATATCAATTGTAATTTGAACAGCTAATACCACATCGTGCAAGCCAAAAATACGCTAGAATAAGCAACTCGACATTAAATATTTAGCTGGACTATTCATGAAAAATAAAAATGCTCAAATACTGATGCAAGAAAATATGCTGGTAAAACACTATGCAGGTTCCATTTCCTATGGCACCAATTTAGCAACATCGGATATCGATTTTAGAGGAATATTTTGTGCAGACCCGATTAATATTTTAACACCGTTTTTTCCAATTCGCGAATGCGAAGATCATAACGAAGAAGATACCAAGCTTTATGAATTATCTCATTTTATGAAACTCTGTGTTGAATGTAACCCTAATATTATCGAAACACTTTGGGTAGATAATAGCGATATCACTTTTCGCACACCGGCCTATGAACTTTTGCGCGACAATAGAAAAAAATTATTATCATCAAAAATAGCATTTACCACCAGTGGTTATGCGCTTGCCCAATTAAAACGAATCAAAGGACATAATAAATGGCTTAACAACCCTCAACAAAAGCAAGCGCCAAGGCAAATTGATTATGTCTCACTTGTGCATAATTTTACGGATGACAAAATTTTTAAGGTTCATCTTCAAGATTATCAAAAAAATTATCGTCTCATCCCCTATGGCGGCGATATCTACGGTTTGTATCAAGCAGACGGTTATCAGACTTTTGATAAATCATTTTCTTTAAATAGCCATTTTGATATCAATGATGAACAAGATAAAGATTATTTCACGGAAAACAATAAACGCAAACATCCGATGTTTATCCTCAAATGGAATAAGAGTGAGTATAACCAAGCGAACGATAACCATAACCATTACTGGACATGGAAAAAAAATAGAAACAAAACTCGCAGTGAATTTGAAGAACAATTTGGCTACGACACCAAACACGCCATGCACCTAGTTCGACTATTACGCATGGGCGAGGAAGTATTAAAAACCGGTGAACTCCTTGTGAAACGCCCCGATGCCAAAGAATTACTCCGCATTCGCGATGGCGCATGGTCGTATCAACAGTTAGTTAACTATGCTCAGGAAAAAGACGATTTTATTCGAAATACATTATATAAAAGTACATTATTGCCTAAAAAACCCGATTTTAATTATGCTGCAGAATTATTAATGGAAGCACAACGTTTGATTTGGAACAAATAAGCAAGCCTGTTCGACGAATAAGCTTGATAATAATAGTAATCCTTTGGAATTAGTCGACATCATTATTACTCATGATGCCGATAAGATAAACACCGTCATAAAAAAGATGGGCAACAGAAAAATTCGGGTTACAGCAATAAAAGAATTAATTGCAATGAAAAAATACTCTGCTCGGCCACAAGATTTAGAAGACATAAAAGCGTTGGAGCATTTATTATGAAACCTGTCCAATATTTCAATAACGATTATCTCGACAATGGCGCCACCGCAAGCACAAAACAAATACTCGAATTTTTAGAAGAATTTCGACTCATGCAGGCGATTAATATGAACAAACCGGTTCGCAGCAAAATGATCAGTTTAAAAATAGCTGTGGATTTACTGCGATTGTTTCGTACTAAGTGTGATATTGAAGGAGTCAAATACCAGACTCAAATTAAAACATTAATGTCACAGTGGCTTGAATAAAATTCAATATCCTCGGCGTCGTTATTTTAATTTAAACTAAGCGTCAAACTCTGTTTTTATTCAAGAAACTGTCTAAACAATAAAATCAAAATATTGATCGGCTTTGATTTCCATAAACTCGAAACATTCTGTTACACAGTACCCCATATAATAAAGACCATATCCAACAAACTTAGTCTTAATAATGCCATAATATGAGTTTATTCAGGAACTAATATTGCATTAAATTGCCCTACTAGATTAAGGGGTTTTAAAATGTCATATCGTGATTTTATAGGATAGCAATGCTAAAAAAACAAATATTTCTTGTCATTCTCATTATCTTTCTCGCCAGTATCGTCTTGGTTCTGCTTTTTATTTTTAGTCCTAAGGTCGAGAAACTTCCTGTTGTTAAAAAAATTGCGAGTGTTCAAATTGAAACGGTTAAGCCTGCTACTGTGAAAATTCCAGTCATTAGTCGCGGCACGGTAATACCACGCACCTCGGTAACATTATCCGCACAAGTTGTTGGTGAAATTATAAAAGTATCTGCTAATTTTGAAAATGGTGGTTTCTTCGATAAAGGTGATGTATTGGTTGAAATCAATCCACTGGAATACCAGCTGGCAATTCATACCGCTGAAGCACAAGTCGCCAGTGCCAAACAGCAATTAGCGCGCGCCAAAGCAAATGCCAGCCAAGCGATTGCCAATTTAAAGGCTCTTGGCGCGAAACGCTTAAAACAAGCCTCAGCATATGCTCGCCATGAGCCTCAATTAGCCGAAGCCAATGCCAATTTAAAAGCCGCACAGGCAAGCTATGCAATTGCGAAATTAAATCTAAAACATACTAAAGTAATTGCGCCGTTTAATGGCCGAATAACGAAAAAGCACATTGATTTAGGCAATTATTTGACAATAGGAAAACCTGTAGCAGATATCTATGCCATCGACTTTGCTGAAGTAAGACTGCCTTTATCTGATCGACAACTCGCATTACTGGATCAGTCCTGGTTATATCAAAATAATAATAATATAAACAATCGTACAGCAGTGAATCTTGATGTCGAGTTTTTGGGACAACACTACAACTGGCCTGCCACTATTGTTCGTAGTGAAGGTTTGGTAGACCAACGCGATCGGTTGGTCTATCTCGTTGCGCAAGTTAAAGCGCCCTATAAAATAATTCCTGAGTTCCCTAATCGACCACCATTAGCATTTGGCTTATATGTCGATGCTATTATTGAGGGACGCGCATTTGAAAACATTATAAAAATCCCTCGGGATGCTTTACGTAATGATCATCAGGTTTGGCTGGCAACAGCTAACAATACTCTCAAACTTAAACAAGTTACTGTTTTGCACAAAGGCATCAATGACATATATATAAGCTCTGGCATCAAGTCTGGCGACAGAGTTATTACTACACCGCTAGATATTGTCACAGAAGGCATGGCGCTTGAAGTAATAAATTCTAAACAGAAAAAACATATTGAATCTAAAAATAATATTGATTCAATAACATTAAAATCTCAATCAAGAAATATTGCAAAATGAATAATTTAGTTGAATGGTTTGCAAAAAATCGAGTTGCAGCCAATCTTTTTATGGTTTCAATTTTAATTTTAGGTGCATTAGCAATACCGGACACCCGAAAGGAACTGATACCAAACATCTCACTCGACAGAATCAACATTAATGTTGCCTATCCTGGCTCTACGCCTAGCGAAGTAGAATCTTCAGTGATCATAAAAATTGAAGAAAAATTATTTGATCTCGAAGGAATTCGCTCGATGGCATCAACCGCCAGTGAATCTGGTGCTAATGTCGTTATCGAAATAGCCAATAGCTATAATACCCGGGAAATACTCGATGAAGTGAAATCGAGAATTAATACCATCAGCACGTTCCCAGAAAATTCCCAAATACCCATTATAAAAGAGTTAAGTATTCGTACTCGGGTTGCCGAAGTCATTTTATCAGGCCAATCAGACGAATTAACATTAAAGCGTTATGCCGAAAAAATAAGAGATGACCTAACGGCATTACCCGCAATCACTCAAGTTGAACTATCGAGTATTCGCCCTTATGAAATTTCGATTGAATTATCAGAACATAATTTAAAACGATACGATTTAAGTTTTGATGAAGTAACACAAGCGGTAAAAAATTCATCTCTAAATCTACCGGCTGGCGTTTTAAAAACAAAATCGGGAGATGTATTATTACGCACAGAATCTCAAGCTTATCAAGGCGATCAATTTGAAAAAATTATTATTCGTGCTGGTAAAGATGGTAGTCAAATATTGCTCGGAGACATTGCTAATGTCGTTGATGGCTTTGCCGAACAAGATCTCTACGCCTTTTTTAATGGCAAACCCAGCGTTGCCCTAACCGTATTTCGCGTTGGTAATCAAAGTGTGTTGGAAATTGCAGAGTACATACGAAATTATGTCAGCAACAGCCAATTACCCAATGGTTTGGAAATGAATATTTGGCAAGATCGCTCTGAATTTTTTCAAAGCCGCCTGTCGTTATTATTACGTAATGCGGTAACCGGGTTGTTATTAGTCTTTGGTATTCTGGTATTATTTTTGCGAGTCCGACTGGCGCTGTGGGTAACGTTAGGCATTCCAATTTCCTTTATGGGGGCATTATGGTTATTACCAAATCTTGATGGTTCAATAAACATGATATCCATGTTTGCCTTTATATTGGTATTAGGAATTGTAGTTGATGATGCCATTATTATCGGTGAAAGCATTTATGCTGAGCATGGTAAAGGCCATTATGGTTTAGATGGCGCAATACGCGGTGTTAAAAAAGTGTCAACGCCAGTTATATTTGCTGTATTAACCAGTATTGTCGCTTTTGCTCCAATATTATTTTTACCCGGCCCTGAGGGACGATTATGGAGCGTTATTCCTATTGTGGTCATCGCGACGTTATTCTTTTCGTTAATTGAAAGTATTTTCATTTTACCGGCACATTTATCGACAATAAAACACCCAGTAAGCGAGTCTGGTGGAAAAATATCAAATCTACTGCGTGGCTTTACCCAATGGTTAGAGAATTTTATTGAAACGCGTTACCGTCCACTTATCGAGTATGCCATCGAATGGCGTTATGTCACATCGGCTTTATTCGTGGGTTTGTTTATTATATTCACCGGCTTAGTTGCGGGTGGTTGGTTATCGATGGTATTTTTTCCAAAAGTTGAAGGTGATTTTGCTTATGCCTCGGTTCGCTTTGCACAAGGTTCGTCGATAGATAAAATTGAAAATGCGGTGCAAATTATTGCTGATAATGCCCTTAAACTCAAATCTGACTTACATCGTGAAACCGATCAAGATGAAATCACCAGCATTAAAACGGTGGTTGGTTCTCATCCCAGTAGCACTCGCGCGCTCGGCTCACACCTCGGTGAAGTATCAATGGAGTTGGGTTATGCCGAACAACGAAATTATTCCGCCGAAGAAATCATGCTACGTTGGCGCAACAGTGTTGGTGAAATACCCGGTGTTGTGGAGTTAAAATACGAATCATCATTACGAAACCACGGAGCCGGAATAAACTTAGAATTATCGGGCAAAAACATTTCACAGTTACAAATTGTCTCAACACAATTAAAAAATGAACTAAAACAATATAGCGGACTTTATGGTATACACGATAGTTTTGATTCCGGTAAACGCGAAATTAGAATAAAATTAAAACCAAAAGCAAAAAATTTAGCGATAAACACCAATAATTTGGCTCGTCAGGTAAGACAGGCTTTTTATGGTGAAGAAATACAGCGAATCCAACGCGGCAGAGACGATGTTAAAGTTTTTGTGCGTTATCCTAAGGAAGATAGAAAGTCCTTATATTCACTAGAAACCATGCACATTCGTTTATCCGATGGTTCATTAATACCACTCATCGATATTGCCGAGTTATCTTACTCCAGCAGTCCATCGGTGATAAAACGCTTTGATAGAAAAAGAATAATAACCGTTAGCGCATTTATCGATGAAAGCATGACATCATCTAGCAAAGTAATGAATGATTTAAAACCGAAGTTTTTAAATCAATTAAAACAAAACTACCCGGATGTAAAATGGTCTTTATCCGGTAGACAAAAATCTAAAAACGAATTAATTTCAACCATGAAAAGCGGTTTTATTATTGCACTAATTGCTATTTATATTTTAATGGCCATTCCATTTCAGTCTTACACGCAACCCTTAATGGTCATGTCCGCTATTCCATTTGGCTTAATTGGCGCATTAATAGGCCATATCCTTTTAGGGCTCGAAATCAGTTTATTATCGTTATGTGGCATGATCGCCGTCGCGGGTGTTGTCGTGAATGATAATTTAGTTCTAGTTGACTATATTAATAAACTACGAGATAAAGGTGTAAAATTAAGCGAGGCTATTCGCGATGCTGGTGCGGAACGCTTTCGGCCTATATTGTTAACCTCATTAACAACCTTTGCAGGGCTAACACCACTCATGCTCGAGCGTAGTGTGCAAGCCCAATTTTTAATTCCAATGGCCGTTTCACTTGCGTTTGGTGTTATGTTTGCAACCGTAGTCACCTTAATATTAGTTCCTGTCAGCTATCATATATTGGATGACTTCCATAAAATGATAGCGAATATTTTCGATAACGTTAATGAAAGGCCAATGAAATGACACAAGCGCTATTATGGTATTTTGCAGATCCGATGTGTTCCTGGTGTTGGGGATTTTCACCCGTCATCACGCAGATTAAACAACACTACCAAGATAAACTACAAATAGCATTAAATCTTGGTGGACTACGCCCTGGAACAAAAGCAGCCATCATCCCCAAAGACCGAGATGAGGTATTGCATCATTGGCAAGAAGTGCAAAAAATATCAGGACAGGAATTTAATTTCGAAAACGCCTTACCCGAAGGCTTTATCTATGACACTGAACCAGCAAGCCGTGCGTTGGTGGCATTTGGAAAATTAAATGGTGATAATACTCTGGCGTTATTTCACGATATTCAATATGCATTTTATGTTGCCCAACAGGATGTTACACAACAAGCAGCATTAATCAAACTGGCAAAAAAATATTCTATCGATGAATCAGAATTCACCTCACTTTTTGAGTCTGACGAAATCAAACAACAAACCCAGCAACATTTCACCAATACTCGATCAGCAGGCGTATTAGGTTTTCCTTCCCTTGTTTTTCAACAAGACAAAAAACATCAATTCTTATCACGTGGTTATGCCAGCTACGAAATGATTCAACATCAACTCGATGAATTATTAGAATAATTTTAACAAGTTAACTATAATGTTTAGCAACAATATCGTTTTATATTTTGTTCTTATACTAACCCTAGCGATTGTCCCATTTACAAACAATATAAATTCAAGCACTATTAATAAAATTTCAAACCCGATAACTTTTAACCCTCCAATCAACATTGAGTTTTCAGAACAAGCCATCGGAGCGACCTTAACAGCAGACTTTAATAACGATGGTAGTGCTGATTTAATTATTGCTCATACTGTCTCTAAAAAATTAATAATCTATTTTGGAAAAACATCGAAAAATACCGTATTCGATAAATCAAAAGAAATCGCGATGTCGGGGTTATACAGCATCGGCAGCGTATCTTCATTAGCGAAAGCCGACTTTGATGAAGATGGTTTACTTGATATTGTCATTGGTAGCCAACAATGCAATAACGATAAGAGAATGTTTGTTGTTGCACGTAATTTAGGGGACGATCATTTTTCAACAGGCGCATGCCTGAAAATAACAGCCACTAAAAGCTTTCATAATAGTTTTGTTTATAGTATAGCAATTGCTGATTTTAATGAAGACTCACACCAAGACATCGCCATATCCCGTACTGGAAATTATGGAGCCAAACAAGTTTTAATTTATTTTGGTAATGGCGACATGACATTTTTGCCAAAAAAAATTATTTATGATGCAACAAAATCAAAAAAACGCCCTTATAAAATACTCGCAACCGATGTTGATAACGATGGACATCACGATTTACTAATCGAACAAGCCAAACCAACCAAACAATCAAGCTCGATTTTATATCGCGGTGATGGCAAAGGTAATTTTAAAGTACTCAAAGAGTATAAAAAACCGTGGCCACGCAATTATCCTGATATAAATTTAGATAATTATCCTGATAAAATAGTATCGAAAAATTCAAACACATTAATTTACTTTGGAAATGAATCGGGTACATTTACAAAAAAACCACAAACTTTTTCATTTCAAACAGCAAGCAACAACCAACAACTGGATAACATCATTGCAGATTTTAATGGCGATTCAAAACCGGATATACTGGTATTCAACCGTAACCGTGGTGAAAATGTTTTAGCCAACGTTTATTTACAATCAAACAATATAATAAACAATCAATCAGATGTAAAAAATAGAATCAAACAAAAAACAACAATTGAATTCAAAGGAATCATTACTGCTATCAATAAAAATTCAATTCACGTCAATGGCATTAATGTTTTCTATTCAGCAACAACATTAATCAATTTTGAAGATGGCACAGAAAAATCTTTTAAAAAAGGCCAAACAGTTGATATTCAAGCCTATAAATCTATCCAAGACAAAGTAGTTGCTATTGAAATAGGCGTTAAATCAATTAAAAAATAACTCAATACCGTATAAAATTTTCGTCACTATTTTGAAAATGCATTTCACCTAATTTTTTTATAAAAGCCATAGTTGCTATTGGTTGATCTTCAAACCTGAAATGAAATTGATTGACAGCAATAAGTTCTTGAGTCTCATTATTTAAGGTATAAAATAATTTATTATTATTCATTCTTATTTTCAAAATCACCTGCTCTAGACCAAGCCACGGCATACGATAAGTTAATGCTTTATAATTTCCAACAAATTGACGCAAATTATCATGTTTAATTTTTTTTACGTTAACAGTTTTTTTAATACCACTAGTAATATAATCTTCAAGTAACCTGCGCATATTATGCAGGCCATCACGATTAAAAGAGTTTATTACAATAAAATAACCTAAATCTGAATCACGATTATAAGCATAATGCGCCAAAAAACCATCCGCATCACCACCATGGCCATGAAAAACAAAACCATTATGTAAATAACTATAATTTGCTAATCCATAACCAAACTCCAACCCTGATTTTGCGGATAACGAAGTTTGAGGTGTTTCCATTCTATTAATATTATCTGGAGAGATGAGTTGTAACGAACCAATCTTGCCATCATTTAGAAACAACTGAACAAAATAAGCCATCTGCCTAGTGCTGGTATTCATCGCGCCAAATGGTCGAAATATCATATGCCAATAAGGAATAATTGATTTACCGTCAATATCATATCCTGTTGCTAAATTCCGACGTGTTTTAACATCAAAAATGAAGTTAGTATTATCCATGGCTAATGGTTTTAATATGAATTTACTAAGGTAGCGTTCAAAGCTAATACCACTGATTTTTTCAATGGCATAACCTAAGTATCCAGCACCAACATTAGTATAGGACGTATATTGTCCTGGCGGCCACATGGTTTTTCGATTATTCGGTTTAAATAAAAAGGCTTGCTTAATACTGGTAATATTAGCATTGTTAAACGCAAACTCGGCTTTGCTCAAATCCAATAACCCAGCCGTATGTTCTAGTAAATGAGCTATTTTAATTGGGTTTGTATCTGACCATTGGTTAATTAATGGTAAATCATCACTGTATTGTTTAATTTGATCGTCTAACTTTAATTTTCCCTGTTGTTGTAGCTTTAATATTGCTAGTGCTGTAAAACTTTTAGTTATCGAACCAATTCGTATCATGGTATC
>VAPL010842306.1_pt1 | contig 14210 bp, 8 predicted proteins | sample 3395061 | NCBI WGS metagenome assembly VAPL01 (sample SAMN08290444, study PRJNA428436) | hydrothermal vent metagenome | isolation source: Deep-sea hydrothermal vent chimney 2 | place: Pacific Ocean: Juan De Fuca Ridge | depth 2182 m m | reverse complement strand
GCTTTGATTAAACGAAATCTGTTTTATGTCAGTGCCGTCGATATTCATCGTATGCAATACCAGCGATTTTTCACGATTGTCTTCATCCTGAGAAGAAAATGGCGGTTTGGTAATTTGCCCTGATGGCGCCGGCTCTGAGCTGATGATGGCACGGGATTGTTTCTGACGATTTGATGAGAAAACAATACGGTTATTATTGGGTAAAAAATAAGGCGCAACATCATCGCCCAGTCTTGCGGTGATATCCTGATTGGATAATTTAGGAATAACCCGGCTGACAGTATTTGTCTCCCGGTTATAGATATAAATATCCCATTTTGGATCATCGTCATCGTTGTTGGGATCCGGGTCTTCAGTTAAAAGTGAAAATACCAGAAGCTTGCCATCGCTGGATACCTCAAGGTCTTTTACATCTCCCATACCATTGGTGAGAGCGCTGGTTATATTAATTTCAGGTGCACTCAGGTTGGCGCGAGATTTTATATAAATATCACCACCGGGTGTAGAACGTAGAGGCCGTCTAATATCGGGCTGAATTAGATCACCGTCGTCATCAACTAAAATGCTGCGTTTAACGTAGGCAATGGGGAAATCTTCAATGCCCGGATCTGCGCCGGTTTCACTACCCGTACCGCAGGCCGTTAACGAACCAAGCAGGGGCAGTAGAAGCAGTGAAGGTAACCACTGTAATTTTTTGGCGGAAAATAAGTCTAATTTTTTGCTACACATAAAACATAACCTGAAAAATTTAAACGCGCTTAGTGCTGCGTTGGCGGCATCAGACCGCTGGAATAAAACATTCTACCTTTAGCATTAATTATCACGGCTTCAATACCGTCGAGGGAATTAATTAGCTGCAGGGCTTTTTCCGTTCCCAACACAAACAGTGTTGTTGATAGTGCATCGCTGGTGATGGCTTCATTGGCCATGACGCTTACGCTCCATGTCTGTTTAACAGACTGCCCTGTTGTGGGTGTTATTATGTGGTGATAGCGAGTGCCATTCTCTATGAAGTAGCGTTCGTAATCACCGGAGGTAGAAATTGCAGAATCACTTAACGGGATACTAACAACTACCTTATTTTTATCTCTGGGGTGACGCACACCCATTACCCAGGGCCTGCCGTTTTTGTCACCTAATATGCGGGAGTCTCCTCCTGCACTAACCAGTGCGTTTTTAATGCCGCAGGTTTTTAAAATTTGTATGGCATTATCAACGGCATAACCTTTTGCGATGCCGCCCAGATCTATACGGGTATTTTTATGACTAAATGATATGCTGGTTTCAGCTTCATTAAGTTTTATATTTTTATAATTTATCGCATTGAGCTGTTGTTTAATTTGTTGTTCAGTTGGGTGCTGCTTCATGCGGTAATCATAAAGGTGACCCACACTGGCAAAGGTAATATCGAATGCCCCGTTTGATAGTTCGGAGAATTCGATTGAGCGTTTAATTAGATTAAATAACTCTTTACCTATTTTTACACTTTGTTCTGATGCGTCACGATTAATTCTGGCCAGTTCACTTTGCTCAATATACGGGCTCATTAAATTATCGATGCGGTGCATCTCATCAAATACCCGTTGGCTACATTGTTTAGCCTGTTGCGGGGTTTTGCTAAACAGCTCCACTACAGTGGATGTACCCATAATGGATTGCTGAAAATTATACCATCCTGTTTTTGCCTGAGCATTTGCACCACTGACAAATAAAAGTCCTAAATACAGCAACAGCTGCTGTTGCTTAAAACGGTTATTTGTCATGCAGTGTCTGTATCATTATCTAATAGGATCAAATGATACGTATTGCTTAAAGTCGCCTAAACCATGATTGGCGAAAGTGCCCGCAAAATCAGGCTGATCTGCAGCCGGGTCAAGGTTATTGTTAAGGGCCATATAATTTGCGATAACCGTATTAACTAATAAATTAACGTTATTAGCTGCTGGCGTTGCCGATGTAATGACAGAGCCGGCCATTGAGAATTGACCAATCTGTCGATGATCCTCTTGGGCTGGTTTGGCATTAAACCTTGAAATGCCACCATTTGGATCAAATACCAGAAAGAATGAGCAGGCAGTTGATGAGTTGTCACCGGTCCATACGCCTTTTCCTCGGCCACCCAGACTGGTGATGTTTCCATTGCCATCTAGTTGATTGACGGTGTTATCAGCTGTGCCGTTACTGGCAACAGAGCCATCACTGAAAACGTAAATCATTAACTGTGAGTTTTTTCTCGCCGCATATTCAAGGCAGGCACCTATGCAGCGACCCGCGCGTAAGTCGCGATTTTCACCTGCAGTACGGTCACCCGTATGATAATCGTAGCCACCCATGGTGATACTACCGGCACCTGAGTAACCCTCAAGAACCATTTTCATAACGGCAGCGGTTTTGCGGAACTCGCCGCCGTCTCTATTATTATTGGTGAATTCCGCATCAGTGAATATCCCGGTATCACCAACAATATCTGGATCAAGCGCAGGGTCTACAACCTGGTCAGCAAATCGTTCTGCAATATCGGCGGCTTTAATGTATCCACATTTAACCAGATCTCTTACTACGTCGTTCTGAGTAATCGTGGCGTTGAGCTTTTTATGGCTAATACGCGCCATGGATTCCATTACCGCAACCACATCTTCTTTTGTGTTCAGAATATTGGTTAAGTCACCCACGTCAATCATGCCGGTTACATCGCTGGGACGATCGACTTTAGTCGGACGAATTTCAGGATTAATTAATCCCGGGGGCGCCATTGAGTTACCACCGGATTCTGTATTTCGAGAGCCGATAAGAGTGACCGCACTGCCGACTGCGCCGGCCTTGGCGATACCATACAAAGGGTTATGGGTATTGTTGCTGGTATCATTACCTGAGCGCGCGGGTATAACAGCGCCATCGATGTTGCCGGGGACGGCACTTTTAAACTTATCTAGAATACCAAACAACATGGCACTGTCAGAGTGAAATTTAAGCCCCAGTTGATCGTTGGTGAAATCCAGGCTGGTTGCGAGTGTGCTGAGACTTTGCCCTGCAACTTCAACTTGCCCCGGTATATTGTCACCCGGTACGCCCATCTTGCTATAAGCGGCTGTAGACATCGCGCCTAGCTGGCCATCTGTTCCAACCAGTACATTGGAGCTGGCAAAGTTTGCACCGCCGGCCAGATCGAAGCAGATGAATGGGATCTTGGCTGAGCCTGCGGCTGCGTCGCCAACCTTGCATGCAGTGTTGGGAATGTCTTTTGCTAACTGATCCAGATCAGATGCGACTGCTGCATAAGCTTCACGCGGGTTATTAAACAGTCCGAATACACTGCCGGTTAAAACGGCTGCGGGTCCAGAGATAAAGCCCTGCTTAATAAAATCACGACGCGTAGAGGGTCTTGGGTGATCCGCATGACGAAGTGGGTCATTTATACCCAGTGGTTGTTTATTCTTCATTAAAAATACCTCTTAATATTCATTCGGATCACACTTATTGAATTATGGTCATTGCGCTGCCCAGTGTAGCGGCGCAAATTGCGATAACGATTTTTTCTGTACGTTGTGTTGTGCACTCTGGTGCCGGTGTAGCCAGAACAGAATCGCATGGTGTCATTGTGGTCAGCAGGCTTGGGTAGTCGTATATCGCCTGCTTTGATGCATCGTCTATTGTTGTCACTAGATTAGGATCTACAGGAGAACCAATTATTTCACGAATGACATCAGGGTCGGCCTGTGTTGTCAGGTTATGGCTGGTAGCGGTATCCAGATTCATTATGCCCACCAACAGTGGATTAATTATTTGATCTCTTTTCACTGCCGTATTAAAGGCTGTGTCCGGAGTCAGGTTGAAATTAAAGCCACTAAAGAAGTTGTCCTTATCTGTCTGAACCAGCTGTTGGCAATAGCTCATTGCCAGCTGAGCAACACCCATCTGATGAGAAGGTAAAAAGGCATTAATATCTTCAATTGAAGGTAGTTGCTGCTTATATGATTCATATGCAGTGACAATACTGGCATTAGTCGTTGGAATGCCCGTTACAATTGACAGACTGGCATTGATCTCATCAAAAGTTTTAACGCCAATATCCGGTACAGCGGCTGCTTCAGGTGGTGCGGCCGGTACAACAGGCTCAGCCTCTACTCTAGGGTTGGTGTCATTATCGAAGACTTCAAATGTCAGGAAAAACTCATCGTTTTCTGGGCCTTTGCCTATCGGGATAACCGTACCCAGTCTAGAAATTTCCTGTCCATCAATAGTGTAGTCGGTAGAGTTGATATTTACATTAATATTACCGAAAGCCTGGCCAGTGATGGCTTCTTTGCCATTGATACCAATTCGCATACCTTCAATGGGGATATCGCTAGGGATATAGTCGCCGTTCAGGTTTATGAATACCGGGTTATTAAATAAATAAGCAGTATTATCATATAGCTCGGCCTGCATCATTATGTATACGTTTTCTTCACCCGGTTGAAGCCCAGGTAGTAAATCGCTGACTGAGAAAAGCATGAAGTATTTCTGGCCAACGCCTACTTTAAAGTTCTGGGTGATCTGTTCCTGACTTAATGCACTGTTATGTATGGCAACCATCCGCAGTTTACCGCTCCAGGCATTATCTGCATTACCACTGCCTAGCACAAAGTTAAATGAGTTATCCCACTCAACTAATGTGCCGCCGAGGGCATCGGCAGAGTCTGTATCATCCGTAAATACGCCATTTACGTATATACGGCGACCATTGACCGGATCAAATGTATAAACTACATGCTGTAATGCGGATTGTAGATCTTCATCCTGATCATTGGTTAATAGTGCGCCATCAGAATTTTCGATATTATTTGTTGCACGGTTTAAAAATTCATATTGATAAAGTGATTGGCTCATAGAAAAGTTACGTGTTGTTCCATCACCTGAGGCAAAGCTAACAATACGTGCATCTTCCTGAGTAACATTAGCGGGAATAACCCATGCTTCTATGCTGTATGAATTATTTGGTGCAATCAGGTTTGCCAGTTTTTCACTGCTACCGGCTGCTTTTGCAAATCCACCACCCGATAGCTCAATGCCGTAGCCGAGTATCCAGCTGACTGAACCACCAGAACCGCTATTAAATTCTAAATCGATAGCAGGCTCGATACCGCTGGTATCATTGGCGACTGTTCCTGAGCCTTTTTTAAATTCCCAGATAGCAATCTGGTTATTCTCATAGCGATTACCGCCGCTAGCCAATGTTGCATTGTCAAAGTTCATTGCTTTACTGGTGACTAATGCAGGGTCGATTTGTGTCAGGCTTATTCCGCTAGCAAAATTGAAAATTGCTAAGCGCATAACGTCTGCATCACTGGTGCAATCATTTGTCCAGCAATTGTGTAACTCTAAAACACGGGTTACAAAGCGAGACTGTTCATTTGAATTAAGGGGTAATGGTTCTAGTGAACCATCGGCTAATACATTAATTGCGTCCAGGTTGATTTTAGACATGGCAGCGGCATAGGCTACCTTTGTGTCATTACTTGCAAAAAATGGAGCCTGTGGTGTATCTGAGGTATCAGAATGACAGTCTGCGCAATATTTAACAAGTACGGGGTTGTACAGCTCATCTATAAAGGTTTGAGGTGTTGGGGTCTGTGGTGTTTCAAGCCCAGGGAAGTTACGACTTGCGCCCGGATCTTTAATAAAAGTAGGTGCTTCTAGTTTAATACTACGGCCGCCGGACTGGGATGCGTCACCGCTCCAGTTGTTAATGTATCCTTCAACGATATCCGCACAGTTTCCAGCGCTTGCAAGATCATTGCCTAACCAGCACTGATGGCCTTCTTTTACTTTTACAACGGCTCTTGATAGTGAAGGGTTGCTGCGATCGACTATCAACTGGTCAGAATTATTTCCAGCGACCGCAGCAGAAAATGCTGTGTTGATATTGAGTAGGTCAACAAAAGGAAAGTTTTCAGCCTGTCCACCTGATGTGTGACACTGTCCGCAACGATTATTAGCTGCAAGCGGGTTCCAGAATTCAGTTTTAAACTTCTGAATCTCGTCATTTAAGGGGGCTGGGCCCAGATAAGTGGGGCCTAAACTGCCGCCACCACTGCCACCCGGGTTGGTGTTGTTTTCTACTTCGGTGCTATTTCCACATGCGGCTAAAACACTGATTGTAGAGACAATAGTGATAGCACGTAATAAACTGCGCACAGGGCGCGATTCACGCGAAAATAGAGCAAATGGTGCTGAATAATGCTGCTCGTGTTTCATTCTGATTTTTCTCCAAATTTATTCATCACTATTCACTCTCGTGAGTTCGATTTGTGTAAATAATCTTTAATTAACTATGAGTTTAGGTCTATTGGCTACAATAAGCCGCGACCTTACCAAATACATTTTTCATGTTGTAATCGCCCATAAAGTCAGATGTTATTTCACTCACTCGTTGGCGGTCAACGGCATAACCTTCTGAATTTCGAAGACAAACAGCCTTAAACGCTTTTTTAACCTGACAGCTTGCAAAAGCCTGACTGCTGGCTAATTCTGCGCCCATTGATTTTGCTCCATTACCATTTGCATGGCCACGTGAATCAATGGTGATACCTGCTGCAGGCACGCTGCTCCAGCCTAATAGCTTGTTCTGACCATTGCGCCAGTAGTTAACCCAGCGGTCATCGGTTGCAATATAGCCAGGCTTAAAGTTGGCAGCATTGTTATGGTATTTGCTTGTAATGCCATTTGCCGAGTAGCTATTTAACGATGTGTCGTCCGGTGTTTCCGCTTTGTTGTAGTCAAGTCTATTGGTCTCGGTATTAAAGTTGTATTTTGCATATGCGCCGCCTAATCCGTCCATGCCCGCATGGCAACCTACGCAACTAAACATAAAAATTCGACTATCACCGCCCGGGCTGCGGGATACATCCTGACGCACACGGTCGGGAACCCGACTGACATCTTTAAGTGGTTCCAGATCGGTGCACAGGTGGTTCATTAATGTAAAGCGGAACATGGAGCGGTTGGTGCCATCTGTGAAAAAAGCCTGTGAAGCGGCGCGGGAGGTCATTATGCCCGCGGTTGCCGCGGCGGGTAAGCCACCTGGTATAGCTGATTGTGTTGTTTCTACAAGTATTGAAGGGTCGGATAGATCTCCGTTTACAGGGCCGAGTGCTTCAAGTTGTACATAGTGATTGTTGTCAGTGTGTGAATATGCAGGTATACCCAAATCGCCAGCTCCGGTATAAAGAATATTACCAGACAGGACTTCACGGAAATCCTTGTTGTCGCGAATAATACCTATCACGGTTGCGGTGTAATCATTAAGATCTACGAACATTGTCTGGTCTTCGTTAGTCCAGGGAGCAACGAAGTTTTTCAATGTTACATTGTAGAACGATGGATCTTCAGGGTTGTCCATTGCAAGTGCAGCAGCTTGTTCCAGTGATACTGCGCTACCACCGCCGTCAACAATAATGGTTTCCATCTGGTTAAGTATATTATTTGAAGGCGGTGTGCCTGTCAGTCGGTCGTGTATACGACGTGCCTGATCCAGCTCCGGATTTGCCGCTTGCACCATACTGCCGACAAGCAAAGGCAGGATAATAGACAGACGTCCTGTAATCGCCAGAAAGGAAGATATTGTCTGGCTCAGTTTTTGTTGAATTAATGGCACGCGTTTCTCCTACACATTACAGTACGCTTTAAAAATTAATATATTGTATTTAATACGGGCTCATTACTGAGCTATACTCAATACCGGTTTCATTTATCAATTGTTTTACGATGTAGATCTGAAGTACAACTAGAATTTGATTGAAGTACTAACTTATGGTTATAGCAAACCACGTCGTTGCATACTAAGCAAAGAAATTGGCTCATTTAGTGAACTACTTCATGTAAATATAATAAAGAATTTCAAAAACTCGAATTTTCTTATATTAATACAGATAACCGGTATAAAATTCAGGTTAAAGCATTGAAAGGTAAAGCGATGCTTCGTTTGGGTTAGTAAATTGCTTGCAGATACATCTGCACAGAATTTATTCCATAAAATTGTAAGAAATACTAATTAGTATGAAGGTTTCCACATTGAAAGTTTTTATAGCATTTTTTATATTCTATTCATTTGTCTTTAGTCATGCTGCATTTGCAGAAAAAGAGAAAGCGGCGGGGTCAGAGCCCGCGGTAGCGCAAGGTGTGCAGCAGGATATAGAAAGTTTAAAAAATGAAGTGATTGAACTTAACAGAGACCTGTTTATTCTGGAAGAGGATCTACTGTTTTCAGCGAATACTCAAATTAGTGTGTTCTTATCAGTTGATGCGGATGAGTTCTTTAAGCTCGATTCGGTGCAGCTTAAGCTCGATGATAAAATAGTCAGTAATTATTTATATACTGAACGAGAAATAAAAGCACTGAAACGGGGCGGAGTTCAACGCTTATATATAGGTAACCTGACATCGGGTGAACATGAGCTAACTGCGTTTTTTATTGGTAAAGGCCCCAATGATCGTGATTATAAGCGAGGCACAACCAAAAAAATTGAGAAGTCTGGTTATGCAAAGTATATTGAGCTGAAGATAGTTGGCAGCAGCAGTAAGGAACAACCGGATTTTCAAGTTAAGGTCTGGGAATAACTAGACAACCTACTTCTATGTGGTACCGATACCCTATCAAACTATTTTCAATTCTGTGTTTTTCACTTGTCTGTGCTTATGGAAGCAGTGTTAGTGCCGACACTAAAACTAGCCATAAGGTGCAGGACCTGGCTTATGGCGTTTCGCTGTATAATTTTTTTCAGCAAAAGTATTTTTCAGCGATAACTGAATTACTGGTAGCAGAGCATTATCAGAGAATCACATCGGATGACAATAATCCGTCCTTGTTGTTAGGTGGTCTGTATCTATCCTATGATTTGCATAAGCAGTCTTCGCAAGTATTTAAAAAGATGTTGCAGGACAAAGAGCTTGAAATGCCAATTGCCATTATTGATCAGGCGCATTTTTTATTAGGTAAAAATCATTTTTATGATGGCGCATATCCACAGGCTGAACAGCAATTTATCAGTATAAAAGATGGTTTGCAGCAGGAAAGCGACGAAGAAAAGTTATTTTTAATGAATACTATCTTTTTGCGCAATGACGATTTTGTACAGGCGGAAAAAACATTTGATTTTTTCGCGGATGATTCTGTATGGAAAGATTACGCGATATTCAATACAGCCAGCCGACTGATTCAGCGAACAGAGCAAAATAATGTGGAGCTGGGTTTTGAATTGATGGGTGAACTTGCCGCAAGTGATTCACAACATCCGGAAAAGTTAATCTTAAAAGATAAAGCTAATCTGGCGTTAGCTTATGTGGCTTTACGCGATGGCTACTCTGAATTATCAATCGAACACTTTAATGAGATTAGATTAAAAGGCATTGAAACAAATAAAGCGTTGCTTGGTGTGGGTTGGTCCCATTATCGGGAAGAGAAATATCAGGAGGCGGTAATACCCTGGATGCATCTGGCATCCAGTCAGACAGAATCAGATTTAGCCGTGCAGGAAGCGTTTATCTCAATACCTTATGCATTTGAGAAAATGGGATTAAGGGATCAGGCTTTGCATCATTATGGTTTAGCCATAGATAGCTATAAGTTTCAGTTAAATGAAACAAAACAGCTCGTAGGTTTTATTAGAAGTTCAAAATTTATAGATCAGTTAAACCCCGGAAGTCTTGGAAAAGAAATTACCTCTGCAGTCAATGTAATCAAAAATCTTGATCCATTATTAACGCAATATCTGCTGCCATTTTTATCGTCTAATGAATTTCAGTTTGAAGCCAAATCATATCTGGAAATTTTGCATTTAAAATACATGCTTGATCATTGGGAAAATAATGTTCCGGCGTTACAAATGATTCTGGCTGAAAAGCGCAGAGTTTATAAAAACAAATTAACGTCAACTATGGATGATGAAAGTTTAAATAAAGTAAAAGTTTTAACTAAAAGACGTGACCAGCTGGTAAAGCAGATAGCACAGATAGAATCATCGGATGATGCTTTGGAATTAGCAACAGATGCGGAAGTTGAAAAATTACAAATTTTAAAAAATAGTGAAGGTAGATTTCAGCTGCTAGAAAACTCAGATGAAGACGGCATAAATGAGTCGCAGGAGAAATATCGCTTACTAAAAGGTCGTTTGCAGTGGCAAATAGAGACTGATTATCCAGTGCGTATATGGGCGGCAAAAAGGCAGGTTCAGCAACTGAATAAAGTGGTTGATGATATGAATAACAGTATGGCCTCATTAGAAAATGCCTGGAAGACTGCGCCATTTGAATTTGCCAGTTTCAATGCGCGTATTAAAAATAAAGACACGCAAATCAAAAAATTAAAGAGCAAGGTTGATCTTGCTATTGAGCAGCAGGAAAAAAAGTTAAGGATAATGGCGCTGGAAAAATTAAGGCTACATCGAAATCAAATCAAGCTTTATCATGACCGGGCTTTATATTCTAAAGCGCGTTTATATGATTCGTTAATGGAGCGTGATTGATATGAATTACACTCCATTTAAAGCGCTTTTGATACTGCCTCTAATGCTGATAACAGCCTGTGGTAACGAGATTAAAAAAGATATTACGGTTAAGGACCTGGCGAACAGTCCGATTGATTATCCGCTGGCTAGTACAGTAACGCCCGAGCGTTTGCATGCTATAGAGCAATATCAAACATATCTACAAAAAACAGAATTTAAAACGCATTACGGCGAAGCGCTAAGGCGGGTGGCGGATCTCGAGCTGGAAATAAGTGAAGAGGAAAGGCATGGCGTAGTTGGTGTGGGTGGAGGTGCGGATGAGGCGGCGATTCAGGCAATCAAGTTGTCTTCGATTGAACACTATACAACTTACCTTCGCACCTATCCCGGGCATGAAAGAAATGATTTAATTCTGTATCAGCTGGCTAAAGCTTACTCACTGGTGGGTGAAATGGAAAAAGCCATGCAGACCATGGATGAGATTGTAAAAGATTATCCTAATTCTATCTATATTGATGAAGTGCAGTTTCGTCGGGGTGAAATACTATTTGTTAATCTGGATTTTGAACAGGCTGAAAAAGCCTACGGACATATTGTAACCAATTATCAACAGTCGCCTCTGTATGAAAAATCATTATACAAGTTAGGTTGGTCTCAGTTTAAACAATCGCGTTACCAGCAGACTTTACAAACTTATTTAATGTTGCTGGATATTAAAGAGTCTGAAAAGAAAGTTGACCAGTATGGGCTGGCATCGACTCTGGGTAGCTCGGAAAGGGATTTTATTCTGGACTCGCTACGGGTAACCAGTTTGTCACTATCTTATCTTGACGGTTATAAAAGCATTGACTCAATGTTTAAAGGTCGTGAATTAAAGTTATACTTACCTTTGATTTACGAGCAGTTGGGTAAGCTGTATATAAAGAAAGAGCGTTATAATGATGCAGCTGACACGTTTATGGCCTTTACTAAAAAATACCCGAAAAGTGTTCAGTCTCCGGCATTTCATTCTTTAGCGTTAAAAGCTTATATCGAAGGAAAGATAAATAATGAAGTTCTGGCTAGTAAAATGCTGTATGTCAAAAATTATAATGTCGGTACATCTTATTGGCAGCAGCAAACAGTTGAAGACCAGAATAAAATAAAGCCTGAGTTGATTCGCCATATACAGGAGCTGGCACTGCATTTTCATGCGCAGGCTCGAAAATCTAAAAAGCAAAAAGATTTTAAAATTGCCGCATCATGGTATCAACGATTTTTGCTTTCTTTTCCAACGGAAAAAGCTGCAGCTAATATGAATTTTCTATATGCAGAATCGTTGTTTGATGCAAAGCTGTATACAAAAGCATTGGCAGAATATGAGAAATCCGCATATCAATATCCCCTTAATAAAAGAAGCGCTGAAGCCGGATATGCTGCATTGCTAACCTATGGTGTTTTATTAAAAGTGCCTAAGCAGCCGCCGCAGCAATTGGCGCAATTGCAACAACAATCTTTAAGCAGTGCCATCCGCTTTAGTAATCAGTTTCCGAATGATAAGCATGCACCCGCCGTTATCACCAAAACCGCAGAAAATTTACTGCAGTCCAAGCGCTACCCGGAAGCGTCTGAGTTTGCAAAACGCCTACTGGATAATAAAAATGTGAAGCAGGCAGGTTTGTTGCGTACCGCATCTATTGTGTATGCGCATGCCCAATATGAATTAGCCAAATATAGTGAAGCAGAACAAGCCTATATTGTTGCAATTAATCGGGTGCCTAAAAAAACCAGAGCCGACATTGTGTTACGCGGTCAATTGATCGACAAGCTTGCCGCTAGCATATACAAACAGGCTGAGTTTTATAAAGATAAGGGTGATAATAAGTTAGCCGCTTTTCATTTTATGCGGGTCGGTAAAGTCGCGCCGTCTTCAAGTATTCGTGCGACGGCAGAGTATGATGCGGCAGTGCTCTATATGGGAATGAAAGACTGGCATAAATCCAGCAGCATACTTGAAGGCATGCGCCGTTCACCGGCAATGGCAAAACAGTTTGCACAAGGTATTAGCGGTAAGCTGGTTGTGGTGTATACGCAGCTGGGTCGATTTGATAAAGCGGCTAAAGAACTGAATGTGCTCGCCGGATTTGCAAAAACGCCAGAGGATAAGCGTAAGTTAATTTGGCAGTCTGCAGAAATGTACGATAAAGCTGGCCAGAGACCTAAAGCAAATGGTTTATATTTGAAATATATTGCAAAATACCCTAAGCCATTTTTGCAATTTGTTGAGGCGCATAGTCGGGTTATTGATTATTATAAAAAACAAAAATCAACTAAGCAGAAAAACCAGTGGTTACATAAGCTTATTGCGATTGAAAGCAGAGGTGGAAAACAACGAAATGACCGTAGCCGGTATCTGGCTGCACAGGCTTCTTTTGAATTATCACAGCCGGTTATTAAGTCGTATCAGCAGGTTCGGTTAAATATTCCCTTGAAGAAGAATTTAAAAATCAAAAAGAAACGCATGGAATCTGCAATAGCGTCGCTAAAGAAAGTAATGGCATATAAAGTAGCTGAATTTTCTACTGCATCTACGTATCAAATGGGTGAAATATATAACCATCTTGCGCATTCGTTAATGGAATCGCAGAAGCCTAAAGGATTATCTGCGGATGAGCTTGAGCAATATGAAGTGTTGCTCGAGGAGCAGGCTTATCCGTTTGAAGAGAAGTCAGTTGATATACACAGTGTTAATGCGCGTCGAACCAGTCAGAATATATATGATGAATGGATAAAGAAAAGTATCAAGGTGTTAAAGAGTATTCAGCCTGTGCGTTATGCCAAGTATGAAAAGATAGAGTCTTATGTTCTTATTACGAATTAAATATTTTATCTATAGTGCGCTGATGTTGCTGGTGCTTAGCTCCTGTGCAACGGTTGGCGGTGGCGATTCTGCGAGTAGCAGTGGCGCTACGCCTAAAAGTGATGATGCCTGGAGTAAAGTTCCCGCGCCCTACGTAGATGGTTTGAAAGCCGCTCAAAAAGGTAAGTCTAAGCAGGCGATAAAACTGTTTCAACAGTCTATACAACAATTCCCCGAGTTTGGCCCTGCCTACACTAATATGGGGTTGCAGCAGTTACGGCTGAAAGATAGAGATTCAGCCAGAAAAACGCTTGAAAAAGCGATTGATCTAAGCCCAAACAGTGCTGTTGCTTATAATCATCTTGGTGTTATTGCACGACTGGATGGTGATTTTGCAACGGCTAAAAAAATGTATATGAAAGCGCTGGTACTTGATGCAGATTATGCTATTGCCCACTTGAATATGGGTATTCTACTGGATCTGTATTTGTACGATTTAGAGCCTGCATTACAGCATTATGAAAAATATCAGTCTATTATAGATAAAAAAGATACTACGGTTGCAAAGTGGATTATTGATTTAAAACGCAGAATATCAAAGCAGAAGAAGTCATGAAAAATTTAAGTCTAATATTAATTATTGTTGGAGTCGTTTTCAGAGTAACTATGGCTGTGGCTGAAGAAAAAATTAATATGGATGCAATGTCAATTATTGGTAATAAAGAGCTACCCAATATTCTATATATACTGCCGTGGAAGCAGGCGGAGTTGCCGGGAATGGTTGAATTGCCATTATCCAGTTTAATAACAGATGCCTTGCAGCCAATAGACCGGCAAACCATGTTGCGGCGGCAATACTATAAACAAGTCATTAAGCAGCAGGGTGT
>VAPL010408165.1_pt1 | contig 14210 bp, 14 predicted proteins | sample 3395061 | NCBI WGS metagenome assembly VAPL01 (sample SAMN08290444, study PRJNA428436) | hydrothermal vent metagenome | isolation source: Deep-sea hydrothermal vent chimney 2 | place: Pacific Ocean: Juan De Fuca Ridge | depth 2182 m m | reverse complement strand
TCCTTGACAGCGTTGGGGTTTCAGCGGATCACCGAAGCGCTTGTCCCCCTATCCGCTGATCCTCCAAGTACCAAGTACCAAGTACCAAGTACCAAGTACCTACATCCTCTCCCACACGATGGCGTCGACGATCTCGATGTTGACGCGGTCGCCGACCGTCATCCGGTTCGCCGTCGGTACGAGTGCCTCGATACGCTCACCACCCGGCAACTCGATCTCGACACGCTGATCGTGGCCGTAGAACTCTCGGTCGACGACCTTGCCGTTGCCGTCGGGATCGATCCTCGGTGAGATCCACTCGGGACGGATCATGATGTCTGTGTGAGATCCTGCTGGCAGGCCGGTGTCGATGCTACCGAGGATCGTTGCGACCCTTCCGTCGTGGACCACTCCGGACAGCAAGATGGCGTCGCCAAGGAAACGAGCGACCCAGGGATCGACCGGTTCGGCGTACACGTCGTCGGGGACACCGAACTGCACGATCCTCCCGTCACGCATGATCGCTATCACGTCGGCGATCGCCAACGCCTCCGCCTGGTCGTGCGTCACGAATACGGCCGTTGCTCCTGCCGCTTTGAGGATCTTGCGGAGCTCTCTGCGCATGCGCTCGCGCTGTGGGGCGTCCAGGTTCGAGAACGGTTCGTCGAGGAGGACCACGTCTGGCTGTGGAGCAAGGGCACGGGCGAGAGCGACCCGCTGTTGCTCCCCACCCGAGAGCTCGTGAGGGAACCGAGAGCCGTGCTGCTCGAGGCCGACGAGCTTGAGAACGTCGTGAACCCGTTGGACACGGTCTGCACCACGTACGCCGTACCCTACGTTCTCTTCTACCGAGATGTGGGGAAAGAGCGCATACTCCTGGAAGACCATGCCGACGTTGCGCTTTTCGGGTGGCACGGCTTTGCCGTTGCCCACGACGATGGTTCCATGGATCGTCACCTTCCCCTCGTCGGGGTGTTGGAACCCTGCGATGACTCGTAGCGCAGTGGTCTTGCCACATCCTGAAGGCCCGACGAGTGCCACGAGTGACCCCGGGGCTACGTCGAGAGAGAAGTTGTCGAGGGCGCCTGCGTCACCGTACGAGACGGAGACGCTCTCCACCGATATCAGAGGATCGTTCATGTGTCGAGGACGTCCTTTGGCTTGATCGAAAGGTAGTAGACCGGAACGATCGACACAGCGATGAGGAGCAGAGCAGACGCTGCCGCTCTCGTGTAGAGGAGCTCGTCGGCTGCCGCCCAGATCCTCACCGCGAGCGTCGTGAACCCCGGAGGACTCAGAAGCAAGGTGGCAGGCAGTTCTTTGAGTGTCGTGACGAAGACGAGGGCACCGCCGGCGAGCAGGCCCTTCGCCATGAGAGGGAACGTCACCTTCACATAGGTGGCGATCGGACCCCGGCCGAGGGATCGGGAGGCATCTTCGAGGGCAGGGTTCACCTGGATCAGCGCGGCCTTGGCTGCCGACGTCGCCTGTGCAAGGAACATCGTTGCGTACACGAGCCCGAGCACGAGGAGCGACTGGTAGATGGGCCGCGTGTAGCGAACGGTGAAGGCGACGACGGCGATGGCGATCGTGATGTGGGGAAGCGAGAAGAGACCGAACACGCCGCGTTCGAGCCATCGGGTCGAACGGGATCCGAACCGGACAGCGAGGATCACGATCGGGATCGCGCCGGCCGTTGCGAGCACTGCTGCGAGCGTGCCCGCCGTCAGCGACCCCCCGACTGCGCTCCACGAGACCGATGTGTCGGAGCCAGCTCGCACGCCCCGCACAACCCATGACACCAGCACGGCGATGGGGATGATCGCACCGATCCCCGTGACGATCGCCATGGCCGATGTTGCCCCGGCACGCTGCATTCTGGTGAGCCGGTAGAGCGTCGGTGGACGAGTCACCGACCGAGAGAAGTACTTTCCCTTCCCGCGTGTGCGTTGCTCGCCCCAGATGATCACCGAAGCGATGAGGATGAGAGCGATCGACAAGACGATCGCTGGTGTGCGATCCAGGCGCCCGGAGTACTGGGCGTAGATGACCCTCGTGAAGGCATCGAAGCGCATCAGGGAGACGGCTCCGAAGTCCGACAGTGTGTACAAAGCAGCCAGGAGCGCTCCCGCGCCGATCCCGGGACGAAGCTGGGGGAGGATGACGGTTCGGAACACCCGGGTTGGTGTCGCGCCGAGACCGCGGGCAGCCTCCTCGAGGGCGGGGTCGATCTTGCGGATGGCTGCAGCCGTGATGAGGTAGACGTAGGGGTACGTAGTGACCGTCAACGCCAGCCAGGCTCCGGGGAGGCCGATGAGGTGAGGGAGAGCGATGCCCGTCATATCGGCGAAGAGTCCCCGGGGACCGGTCGCCGAGATGAAGACCATCGCCAGCACATAGGACGGCACGACGAGGGGCATGGCAAAGACGATTCCCCACACTCGCTTGAAGGAGAGATCGGTGCGTGCGAGCAGCCACGCCCCCGAGACCCCGACCACCGTTGCCGATGCCGTCACGAGGGTGGTGAGAAGGAAGCTCCTTGCGACCAGCCGCGCCGTGCGGATCGACATGAGCGTTTCCCACGCGGCATCGGATGCCCCTGCCGCTCGTAGGAAAAGGAACAGAACGGGTAGACCGACGGGGACGAGCACGGCGAGAGCCCCGACCCAGAGCCACCAGGGAGCTGATCGTCCTGAGTCCGATGTGCCGCCTGGAGCTGCCGCCGGTGTCCCAGCGATGATCTCGACGTCGACGATAGACGCCGGATCCGTCACAGGAGTCCGGCTCGGGCGACGAGATCAGTAGCGGTATCGAGGACGGTTGCCAGCATCGAGAGGTCTACCTCGGGTGTCGGGATCGTCTCGAGAGGTGGAAGCAGGTCACTGGCAGGGATGCCGGGCACGAGCGGATACTCGAACGTTTCGGTGGCGAAGTAGGTCTGGGACGCATCGCTGAGAAGGAACTCGACGAACTTCCTCGCCGACTCCTGATTGTCTGACGAGGCGAGGATCCCGACCCCGGCCGGCATCACGAGAGAGCCGGGGGTAGCGACCTCGAAGAAGTAGTTGGCTCCCGGGAGGTCCGGAGATTCAGCGAGCGCGCGGAGCAGGTAGTAGTGGTTCACGAGCCCTGCCTCGATCTGTCCATCGTTGACGGCGGCCACGATCGCAGAGTTCTTCGGGAACGTCGGTGAGGCGTTGCTCGCCATTCCTTCGAGCCAACGGAGGGTTTCATCCTCGCCATCGACGAGGATCTTGGCCGACACGAACGAGAGGAAGGATCCGTTGGTCGGGGCGATGCCGACGCGGCCACGCCACTGAGGATCAGTGAACCCATCCTCGGTCGCAGGGAGGTCGCCCGGATCGATGACGGTCGCGTCGTATACGACGACTCGAGCACGACCCGAGGTCCCCACCCATCGTCCTTGGGAATCCGAGAAGCGCTCCGGAACCTTTGAAAGAACGTCGGTCGGCAACGGCGTCAGGAGGCCAGCGAGTGCAACGGTTCCAAGGGATGCCGGATCCTGGGCGAAGAAGATGTCCGCAGGCGACCCGGAACCCTCCTCGCTGAGCGTTGCTGCGAGGTCGGCGGAACCTGCGTACTTGACCGTGACCTCGATGCCCGTTTCGGCGGTGAACCTGTCGATGAGCGGCTGGACCAGGTCCTCGGACCGTCCTGAGTACAACGTGAGTCCGTCACCGCCGCCCCCAGCGGAACAGGCAACCGCTGTCAGAGCAATCACGAGAGCGAGCAGAGCGAGGCGTTTCACGGATTCTCCTTCGCAGAACGGTACAGGCACGGCACAAGGGTATATGCACTACAGCGGTAGGTGCAATTACTGCATGGTTGTTTCGAGGGTATGGTGCGAATCCCCTCGAGGCCGCTTGTGATACAGCCGATAGGGGGCGAGTGACATCACTACGAATCGAACGGAATGGAGAGTCCACGTGAACCGTACTTGGATGATAGGCGTCGTAGCGGGAGCCGTGCTGCTTGCAGCATGTTCTGGCAGTGTGCTCCAACTTGAGGTCGGTACGTGCTTCGACGATCCATCGGGTTCCTACGGTGAGGTCGCTGATGTGCCCGTCGTCGATTGCGATCAGCCTCACGACAACGAGGTGTTCGCTAACCAGGATCTGACCGGGTCGGAGTTTCCGGGGACGGACCAGGTGAAGAACCGGGCAGACGCCGTCTGTCTCGAGAACTTCGCTTCCTACGTTGGTACCGCCTACGCGGACAGCATCTACGAGATCGGGTCACTGTATCCGACTGCAGAGACCTGGGACATAGGTGACCGGGAGGTCATCTGCTTCGCATACGACATGTCGCTCGAACAGACCACCGGCTCGATCAACGGCGTCGCCAAATAGCGGCATCGGCGTTCCGAGACGGGTCAACCGGTAAGGAGCACCAGTGCCTGCCATGCAGCGGCAAGCGGCTGCGCGGCAACACCGATGGCGATGACGGCGACGGTCGCTATGCCCAACGCCCACGACACCAAACTGCCCATGAGCGGTCGAGGCTCGGCGGCATCATCGAAGTACGCAGGCCCCATCACCCTCGCGTAGTAGAACAGAGATATCGCCGAGTTGATCACGGTGAGCACAGCGAGCCAGGCGTAGCCAGAATCGATGACGGCGCTCATCAACAGCAGCTTCGCGGTGAAGCCACCGAGTGGGGGGATGCCGATGAACGAGAGGAAGCTCACGACGAGTGCTCCCATCAGCCACGGATGGGGTGTCGCCAGGCCACGAAACGACTCTCTAGACGTGAGTCCACGCAATTTCACGATCACGCCGAACGCCGCCATGTTCCCCATTGCATAGGCTGCGAGGAAGAACAGCATCGATGGGATCGCGATGTCGCTTCGACCAATGGCAACGATCGCGAGCAGGCCATACCCCGTCTGAGACACCGATGACCAACCGAGCATGCGCCGAACGTCGTCCTGCCATAGTGCTGCCAGGTTGCCGAGTGTCATCGTGACCGCGGCGATCACCGCGATCAATGGTCGCCACCCGATGGCCGATTCGGGGAGAACCATCACGAGTCTCATCAAGACGATCAGTGCCCCGACCTTGCCTGCGACGAGCAGGAAGGCAGCTGCGGGTGCAGGCGCTCCCTGAGCCACGTCGGGCATCCATTGGTGAGCGGGGACGGAACCGAGTTTGAAGGCGACACCGATGGCAACCATGGCGAAGCCGACGATCAGCGCCATCGAATCGGCGCCGACGAGGCCCACACGGAGGTCCTCGAAGGAGGTGCCACCCGCCAGACCGAACAGCAGCGCGATGCCGTACACCATCGCACCGTTCGCAAGGGCACCGATGAGGTAGTACTTGATACCGGCTTCGGTGGCAGCCCTCGACTTGCGGTGATAGGCGGCCAGGGCAAACCCCGTCACCGAAGAGAGCAGCATCGCGACGACGAGCTCCATGAGGTCGATTGCTCCGGCGAGCAAGATGGCGCCCAGCGCCGAGAGCAGGAGGAGCACGTAGTACTCGCCGTGACGGGAGTCCGATTGGAACCACTCGACCGACAGAGCGACGGTCAGCACCGTCACGATGATGATGATGAGCGTTCCCCACAGCCACGTTCGATCGGCGGCGAAGGTTCCGAAGAACGTGATGCCCGGTGCATCGCCGAGGTACCAGCCGCTGGCGAAGCCGGCTACGGCCAGGACCACGGTGGCGCCGAGGGCGGACCACACCTGCAACGACCTCGATGCGAACATGACGTAGAAGATCAGCAGGATCGCGCCGCCCGCGAGGATCAGGACGGGGAGGATGTCGATTGCCGCGCGGCCCATGGCTTCGGTCATCGACGGATCTCTCGATCTGAGGTCGGACGCATATCAGCCTCGTGCCACCATCTGGGAGAAGGTGTCGATGACCCGGATCAGCCACTGCGGCACCACGCCGATCACGACCACGAGTGCCGCCAGGGGCACGAGTGCGTACATCTCGGCTCGCTTCAGGTCCTTCCAGTCGCCCCAGCGGGCCGGGAGATCCCCGAAGAAGAGCTGCTGGATCATGCGAAGGAACAGTGCCGCCGTGATCACGATGCCGAGCAAGCCGATGGCGGCGAGCCAGGGGAACACCCCGAGGGTTCCTGCGAAAATCTGGAACTCCGCCACGAACCCTGCCAGCCCCGGCAGGCCGAGGCTGGCGAACGCGGCCAGCATCATGATGCCCGACAGGCGCGGCGATGCCCCCGCCAGGCCTCCATACTGGTCGAGTTCGTACGTCTTGCCTCTTGCGTATATCGATCCCGACAGCAGGAACAGGGCCCCGGTGATGAGTCCGTGAGCAACCATCTCGACAACCGCTCCGGTCATCGCTATCGACCGCGATGCCTCACTGCCGAGGCCGATCGCCCCTGCTGCTGCGACACCGAGGATCACGTACCCCATGTGGTTGACACTGGTGTAGGCGACGAGGCGTTTGAGGTTCGTTTGGGCCATTGCGACGAGTGCACCGTAGAGGATGCTCACGACGGCAAGGATCGCGAGTGGCAGAGCGAAGCGTTGAAAGGTCTCGGGCAGCATCTGGAGCGAGATCCGGATGAAGCCGTAGGTGCCCATCTTCAGGAGGACACCTGCGAGGATCGTCGACGCGGGAGCGGGCGCATCGACGTGTGCAGGGGGGAGCCATGTGTGCAGGGGCACCAGTGGCGTCTTGACGGCAAAGCCGATGCCCACCGCAACGAAGATCAGTGTGGCAGCCAATCCGCCGGCGGGCACAGGGAGGGTCTCGATGATCTCGATCATGCTGAAGGTTCTCGGGTCCGTATAGAGGTAGATACCGAGGATGCCGAGGAGCAACGCGAGCGAACCGAGCAGGGTGTAGAGGAAGAACTTGAGAGCCGAGCGTTTGGCGTCCTCTCCGTGGCCCCAGATGCCGATGAGGAAGTACATGCCGACGAGGCTGAGATCCCAGAAAACGAAGAAGAGGATCAGGTCGAGCGAGAGGAACACGCCGAGCGAGATCGCCTCGAGGAACAGGAACGTGGCGAAGTACGCCCGGGGCTTGCCCTGGACGTCGAAGGGGAAGACCATCGATACCGTGAACAGCAACGCGGTGAGTGCGACGAGGGGGAGCGACAGCCCGTCGACCCCCACCGTGTAGGAGATCCCGAGTGAGGGAATCCACTGCGCCGACTCCACCAGTTGGAACCCGGTCGAGAAATCGAAGCGTGCCCACGAGATGGCTACCACGACGAGCGGGAGGAAGCTCGTGGCGATCGCCAGAGGGCGCGCGAGGTGCTCCAGGCGCTTCGGGATCGCCAGGGTGACCGCAGCCACCACAAGTGGAACGACGATAGCCAATGTCAACATCCGTGTTACCTCCAGAGGGTGGCGACTGCGATTGCCACCACGATTCCGATCATCATCGCTGTGTAGTAGTGGTAGGACATCCCGGTCTGGGTACGGCGGCTCTGCTTACCGGCTTCGCCGATACCCGACGCAACGCCCTCCACGGTTCCGTCCACGCCCCGGTCGTCTACCAATCTCGACATCTCTGCACCCTGAATGGTGCCGCCGCCAATGCCCCAAACCACACCATCGATTCCTCGCTCGACCAACTGCTTGAGGATGCGCGACGTGTACTCGGCGAAGGCCGCAACCGAGTCGGCGATTCGTGCCAGGACGTTGCGGTCGGCGATGAAGAGCCACTGGCCAAGGCGAGACACGGGGTCGACGATGAGCACCCGCGCAGCGGTTGGGATCCCCCACCATCCTGCGATGAACGCACGAGCTCGAGCCGGCATGCCGAAGGTCACGAGTCGGCCGCGTCGCCACGCGATGGCGACCACAGTGAGTCCGACCACGACGAGGGCCAACGACAGGATCGTCTCGGCTCGGCTCGGTGACAGGATATCTCCGTCGGTGGCACGTTCCAAGATGGCGTCTCCCCCCGGAAGCCACAGAACCCCGAGCAGCAGCGTCAAGGCTGCAAGTGCCCCGAGAGCGACCATCTCGCCGCGTCGTGGCGGTGCGTGGATCTCGCCCTTGGGTCCGGGCCCGTACGCAAGCATGTGGAGCCTCGCCGCGTACAGGGTGCTGAGCAGTCCTGCCGCTGCTGTCCCCAGGCCCACCCAAATGCCTGCATCGAACGCTCCGGCGAGCACCGCTTCCTTGGTGAACGCCGCTCCCAGCGGTGGCACCGCTGCGAGTGCCAGCGCCCCGATACCGAAGAGCACCGCGACCCGGGGCAGAGCGCTCCCAAGTCGTAACTTGGACAGATCGAGTGTGCCGCTCGCATGGAGAGCGACGCCTGCGGCAAGGAACAGCAGTGACTTGAAGAGGGCGTGCGCCGTGAGCTGCCCGCCAGCGGCTGCCGTGAAGCCCGCTCCAACGGCGACCAGCATCAGTCCGTACTGCGCAGACGTCGAGCCTGCGAGAGCCTTCTTGAGATCTTGCTGTGCCAGGGTGACCATGCCGCCGGCAAGGGCTGTGACGAGTCCGATCCCGATCACCACGGGGGCGAACCAACTCACTGCCGACAGGGTCGGCTGGAGGCGGATCAGGATGTAGGCACCCGCGGCGACCATCGTTGCGGAGTGCAGGAGAGCCGACACAGGCGTCGGACCGGCCATGGCCGAGAACAACCACGGTGAGAAGGGAACCTGTGCAGATTTTGCAGCCGCTGCCAGCACCAGGCCTCCTGCGATGACCGCGAGCCAGCCGGGTGACACCGATGCGAGGTCGTCATATTGGAGGCTTCCCGTCGCGGCGAAGATCGCGCCGGCTGCAACGTAGATGCCGAGATCACCGAATCGGGTCGTGACGAAGGCCTCTCTCGCCGATCGGGGGCGCTGCGGATCGCGCCACTCGTGTCCGATGAGGACCCACGACGCCGCTCCAACCAGCTCCCATCCGATGAGCAGTGTGAGGAAGTCGGCAGCTATGACGAGGAGTTCCATGGCTGCAACGAACCAGGTCAGGGCCACCAGCAACTTGACGATGGCTCGATCACCCTCGGAGTTCGTCGCGGCGAAGCCGATCACGGCGGTGGCGATAACGGGGACCAGGATCACCATCGTCCGTCCGAATCCTGTGATCGACACGGCGAGGTCGAGTTGCCCTCCCCACGACCAGGTACCCGTGGCCTCGAGTGAGGCGACCAACGCCGCGCCAGCAACGGTGGCCACCATCACGAGGACAGCCGCGACCCTTGCCGCCATCTGGTTCCGTCGAAGTGCCAGGATGATGACACCTCCGATCAGCGGCGTGAGTACGGGAAGCCAGACCATCAGTTCCGCAACTTCTTGAGCTTCTCGGTGATGTCGGCCTTTCGGGACCGGTACACCGCCGTCACGAGTGCGAACCCGATGGCTGCCTCGATGGCCATCACGGCGAGGATCACGATCACCAGTAGCTGCCCGGCAGGGTTCCCGCCGGTCGACGCCCACCAGAACGTGATCGCTACGAGCAGCGCGGCGTTGAGCATCAGCTCGAGACCCATCATGATCATCACGAAGGACTGCTGGCTGAGGGCCCCGTACACGCCGATCCCGAAGATGGCTGCTGCAACGACCAGAAGGATGTCGATCATGATCGATCCCCGGTCTCGACGTCGATGCTCGGCTCCTCGGATCCGTCGAACGCGTCACCGAAACGGCCCTGCTTCGCTGCAATGGCGATGGCACCGATCATGACTGCTAGGAGCGCAACGCCCGCAGACTCGAAGACGAGCATTGAACGGCCCAGCAGTTCCTCACCCAGGGCGACCGTTGCGTTACCTGCGGGTACCGGGCGATCTGGGAACTCCGCGACGACTCCGACGAAGGCGAGGACGATGAAGGACCCCACGCCCGCGATGATCGACGTCCGGTGCTGGTGAACCATGGTCATCGGGTTCAACCCTGCAGGGTTCATCATGAACAGGATCATGAAGATCGCCATGATCGTCATCTCTCCGGACATCATGAGGATGAGGATCAGTCCGAGGAACTGGGCATCGAGCACGATCAGCATGGCCCCGACCGCTACGAAGGAGACCATCAGCCAGTACGCCGCTCGCAACATGGAGTCCGTGCGAAACACCAGCCAGCCCGAAACGACTGCTCCGATACCGAACGCTGATACGAGGAAGTAGGAGAGGGGCCCGGGGTTCACAGCGCCAACCAACCAGAGACGAACACGTCGACCAGCGCCAGGGGAAGGAGCACGACCCATCCGAACCAGACGAAGGTTTGAACTCGCATCCGAGCGATCGTCCGGCCTGCCAACGCTAGGAGCACCAGCAACACCAGGGTCTTGACGATTGTCCACAACCAGCCGGGAAGGACCGGCCCGAGGTAGCCACCGAGGAAGACGGCTTGGCCCATCAGCGACAGGGTCACCATCAACGCCGCCCGTGCGAATCTCCATGTTGCCAGTCTCAGGCCGGATGCTTCGGCGACGACCCCGCCTGCGAGATCCGCGCCCTCGGGAAGGTCGAACGGGCCCCAGAAGGCGATCGCGGCTGCCGTGACGAGGTAGATGGGCAGTCCGAGCGGTTGGACCACCACGAACCACAGGCTCGACTGTGCCTCGACGATCATCCCGACAGATAGCGACTCGGCCGGGATCGCCGTGGTCAGCACGACGAGAGAGAAGGGGATGCCGACGGACAGGACCATGGCAGCCATTCGATATCCACCGATCATCGGGAGAACCGAGTTCGGCCCCCATCCGAAGATGAAGACCGCAACGAGGACGATGAGCATTGCAGCACCGAAGAGCACCAGTCCTGCATCGATGTCGCCTCCCGCCGATGGTCCCGCGATGGGGACCGCTACGGCACCGACCGCTGCAAGTGCCATGAGCAACGCCGGACCGAGGATCCAGGCTTCGAAGTCCGGTCGCTCGGTGGTCGTTGCCGGCTGGAGCAGGAGGAACGACAGTCGCCTGACGGGGTAGGCGAGAGCGGTTCGTACGCTACCTGTACCGCTCATCAAGCGGTCCGCCACGACGAGCACGTATGCACCACCGCTGAGCAGGGCTGTCACCTGGACGAGGATCCCGAAAGCCGTCATGGTGCCGGCGTCCCGACGGATACCGTCTCCATGTCGATGTCGAGCGACTGGATCGTCGTGACCAGGTCTCCCCACTCTGACCCGATCAGCACGGTTTCGAGTATCGAGACCAGCCTGTTCGCCGGGTCGGGCTCACCCATGCGGTGTAGGCCGTCGGGCGCCTCGACTTCACCGTTGCCGAAAGCGCGGGTGTCACCGGCACGACCTGCGAGGTCGAGAGCCTGAACCGCTTCGGCTGCCCGTTGGGAGAATCGTGCCCAGGCATCGCCACCCGAGTGTGTCACCGGTTCGAATCCGAGGTCACGGTACGCCTGCTCCTCTCGCCGACGGTCGTCGGCGACCCCGGTGGCACGAATGACAGGCCCAAGGCCTGCCAGGTCGATCTCGCCGGGCAACACACCGACGTTCCTCAGCGTCATCAGACGGAGCAGGGATCTTCGTACTGCCTTGACGAGGCGTTCGACCGGGTCGACCTCGCCGGGACTGATCATCCCTGCGATGCGGTCGGCTCGTACCGCTAGTCGGTCGACACCGGCGATCTCGAGAGTGTCGGCCATCCATTCGATATGGTGTCTGGCACGGGCCATCTCGAGGTCGCGGATCGGCGTTGGCTCACTCAGCGCCCGGGTGAACAGACCGGACGGGCCGGCTTGCATGAGGTTGGTCGGGGCGACCTCGACCGCCTGCGCGACATCGCCTTGCAGCGAGATACGCAACGCAAGGCCCGGTGGGAACCCGGTGAACCAGGGCCCAACGGTCACCGGCAACTGATCCAGTTCGAGGTTGTCGCGAGCAGGTGCTCGCAGCGCGAGCGGTCTGCCGTACGGGGTACCGCCGGTCATGCCGGCACCTCCATGTCCGTACGGTCCAACACCTCGCCACTCCACCGCATCCACGTCCGGCAGAAGCGGCTGTTCCGGTGCGACCGCCCCGCTCAGCACGTCGTGGAACAGTCGACGGATCGTCGTGGCAACCTCGGTGACATCGCCATTCACGGTCGTCTGGACCGGTATGACCGATGGTTCGGGATGGCCCCAGGCCACGGTCACCCGCGGCCCTGCCATCTGATCGTGAACGTGGCTGACGGTGCCTGTTGCATCGTTGGTGAGCGCTCCTGCGATCAGCAGCACGGATGCATGCCGGGGGCTTGCCACGATGCTGATGCCTTCGACGAGCCGTAGCCGATGCACCGCAGAGCGGTAGCCGCCGCCCACGACCACGAAGACCGGTACATCGCCGGTCTTCGCCAGATGGGCGAGTCGAGCTCTCAAGCCCACTCGAAGCTTTTCTCTCGCCAGGCGTACACCATGCCCACGATGAGGATGAGGATGAACATGAGCATCTCGATCAGTGCCAGGAGACCTTCCTTGACGAAAACGACCGCCCATGGGTACATGAACACCATCTCCATGTCGAAGGCAAGGAACAGGAGAGCCATCGCGTAGTAGCGGATGTGGAACCTGTTCCAAGCATGGAACTCGGGCTCCACACCACCGGCGAACGGCACGCGTTCGGGAACCGTGAGGTCTCGTTCACCGGTGACGGCCCAAACCCACTGCGCTACGCCGATCGCGACGAGCGCGGCGAGGAAGACCACCAGGGCAGCACCGATGCCTCCCACGTCTCATCTCCTCCCTGGTCAGTCGGCGTAGTCCTCGGGGTTCTCGTCGAACTCTTCCTTGCAGTCCATCGAGCAGAAGTAGTAGGTCTTGCCGTTGTGCACACTGGTGCCGACTGCATCGGACTCCTCGATGACCATCGCGCACACAGGATCTTTGGCCGTTGCCATGTCGTCTCCTTCGGGTTGGCGGGTTCGTTTCAGCCGCGCTCATCGCGGTGATTCGGGCAGGATATCACACACCTGAGTGACCCACCCGGGGTGGGGTCGGATTGCTGTGGTGGCGATCCAGGAGACCTATCGTTGCACGCTAGCGCATCACCGACGGATGAGGAGCGGTACGGCACGCTCGGGGTCGCTCAGGCCACCGTGGTGGCCGACCAGGCGGTCGTTGCTGCGGCGGTGGAAGATCGCGTAGCCGTCGTGAGCGAACACGACGCCGTCCGGTCGGCGTTCCTCGAAGGTCTCATGCCTCGGGCCGGGTCCCCACAACGCCGTGATCTCCTCGTACGGAACCCACTCTGCGGGGAGATCGCGTGCGAGTGATGCACCGTCACCCTTGACGAAGAGTGCTCGGGCGTCACCGTAGAGGATCCGTCCCTCGTGCTGGGCCGGTGTGAGCCGCACCTTGTGTACCTCGTCGATATCGATGTGTCCGTGGTCTGCTGTAGCGATGAGGGCCACGTCCGACGGCAGTTCGGTCATGAGACGTCCCCAGAGAGCGTCGACGGCTTCAACTGCCACCGTGTACGCCTCGGAGTCCTGTCCCGAGACGTGGGCTGCGAAATCGATGTGCGGCACGTAGAGGAACACCAGTCGTTGCGGTACCGAAGCCGCCTCGATCGTGCGGTCGGCTGCGTCGTCGAGCGACCCATAGGGAACGAACGATGCTCCGCGGTACAACGCGAGGGTGAGCGGTGTCCGATCGAAGTGGTCCGGTTGGATCGTCACCGGCTCGACCCCAACCGAGGACATCCGCTCCCAGAGGTTCGGTCGGGGAAGGAACGACCGGTGATCCTGATCGATGGCACCACCCCACATGGTCGTCATGTGGATCGTGTTCACGACCTCCCCAACTTGCGGGATCCACAGTTGATAGGCGATCAACCCGTGTCCGACGGGCGGCACCCCTGTAGCAACCGTTGCCAGGCTCACCGTCGTGGTTGTTGGGAACGGTGCGTCGATGTCTCCCACGTGGGCCGCTGCGAGCGTACGGCCTTTGGGGTGATCGAGTTGGCGGCTTCCGAGGCCGTCGAAGAGGACGAGGACGGTGGTTCTCCGAGATGGCATCAGGGAGGCAAGGCTGCTGTCGAGGCCGGGCGCACGAGCAGTGCCGGTCGCCTGCCCCTCGATGTGAGCGATGAGGTTGACGAGACCCTTCCCGTCGTAGCTCGGTGCGATGATCGATGCCATGACAAGACGCTACCGGATACAGGGAGGCTCGGATCGTCTTGTCGACAGCAAAGAGTTGGTTCTGGCACCGTGGCAGTCCTACAATCGCCTCCCGTTGGCGGCTCTTGCAGCCGGGAGAGGCTCGAAGGGTTTCGGGGTGCTCAATCAGTACTACGGCGACTACGTCACCGTTGCAGTC
>VAPL010750245.1_pt1 | contig 14212 bp, 13 predicted proteins | sample 3395061 | NCBI WGS metagenome assembly VAPL01 (sample SAMN08290444, study PRJNA428436) | hydrothermal vent metagenome | isolation source: Deep-sea hydrothermal vent chimney 2 | place: Pacific Ocean: Juan De Fuca Ridge | depth 2182 m m | reverse complement strand
GATACGTGGTTATTAGAATAAGCAAGTGCTCGTTTTATAGCGGCTGTTTCAGCAACTTCTCTCACTCTTTTTAAGTTTAAGGGAATTTCTTCTGCTTCATCTGTTTGATTCAAATCTAAATCTTCTTTTGTTAAAATTGAATCATCAGCCATGATAACGGCTCTTTTAATTTTATTTTCTAACTGACGAATATTACCTGGCCATGAGTAACTTTCAATTAGCTGTGCAGCATCCTGACTAAATTGTTTAATATTTTTTCCATTTTCTTCACTAAAACGTTTTAATAAAGCAGTAGCAATTACAATGGCATCGCCTTGTCTTTCTCTTAATGGCGGTATATCAACTGTGATTTCATTAATACGATAATATAAATCTTCTCGGAATAACCCCTCATCAATTTGTTTTAGAATATTCTGGTGTGTGGCACAAATAATTCTAACATCAACAGCAATTTCTTCGCGTCCACCTAAACGTTCGATTTTACGCTCTTGAATAAACCTAAGTAACTTGGCTTGTAGAGAAAAAGGTAAATCGCCAATTTCATCAAGAAAAAAAGTGCCACCTTCGGCATATTCTATTTTTCCCTTTGTCTGTTTGCTTGCACCTGTAAAAGCCCCCTTTTCATAGCCAAATAATTCACTTTCTAATAGGCTATCAGGAATTGCAGCACAGTTAACGGCTATAAAAGGTTTTTTTGATCGGTCACTTAAGTGATGAATTGCTTTTGCTAAAACCTCTTTCCCTGTTCCACTTTCACCTAATAATAGTGTTGTAGCATTAGTGGGTGCAATTTTTTCTATCATCTTTGATAGGTCTTGCATTTTTTCACTGGTTGCGATTATACCTTTTAAAGGTTCCTCAATATTTTTATTTAAGATTAAATTTTCTTTTTCTAATTCATTTAACTGAAAAGCCCGATCTATAATCAGGTTTAATATATCAAGATCAACAGGTTTTTGATAGAAATCATACGCTCCCATTGCAACGGCTTTAATGGCATTTTCTCTTTCATCATTACCTGTTACCACTATCACTTTTGTATCGGGTGCTAGTTGTAGAATTTGTTTTAATGTTGCAAGCCCTTCCGTTGCATTTGTAGGGTCAGGAGGCAGACCTAAGTCTAAAGTAACTACACTGGGCATAAATCGCCTTAATGCCGTAATGGCTTCTTCCCTATCACCCGCAATAATCGTTTCATAATTATCAAAGCTCCACTTTAATTGTTTTTGTATACCTGGGTCATCTTCTACTATTAGTAATGCTTTTTTTGGTTTCATAAATTTGTTTAAGCTTAAGTATTAAAAGGGAAAATAATGCTTTTTAATTATCTATTTTTCCCTTATCTATAAGTTGAATAAAGTAGTTATTCTTTTGGATATATTAATAATAGATTAATTTATATAGATTGCTAACTTTTAACTTATTAAGAGTTAACTTACTTTGGGTAAAGAAATAGTAAATATTGTTCCCTCCCCCACTGTACTTTTTACATCAATTTTGCCCGATTGTTGCAAAATATATTCTTGAGCCTCATAAACACCAATTCCCATACCCGCATTTCCTTTTGTGGTATCAAAAGGTTTAAATAAACGTTGCTGGATGAATTTATCATCCATTCCACTTCCTGAGTCAATTATTTTTATCTCAATATCTACTGTATTACTGGATATTTCAATATGAACAGTTCCTGTATCTTCTGTTGCTTCTTGTGCATTTTGTACAAGATGTCCTAGTATTGCCGTCAGTTTTTCTTTTTCAGCAACAACCCAATGTGAATTATTTTCAGCATTAGTGGTTACGATTGGCTTATTAGAAGCTTGTTGTGCAATAACGTCGAATATAACTTTAGCTAAATCAACTTTAATGCCCTTATTTTCTGGCAGGTTTCCTTTTTTTAACTGACTAAGAATATTATCAATTTTTGACACTACATTTTCTAATGTTTCTATGGAATCATCAATAAACTCAGGGTTTCTTTTGTGTTTTTCTGAGTTTTTTACAATTAATGAAATTTGTGCAACAAGATTCTTCAAGTCATGGACTAAAAATGCCGAGAATCGATTATAGGCTTCAAATTGTCTTGCTCGACTTAAATCGTCACTTATCTTGGTTAGAACTAATGCATTAGCGAGTTGCATCCCTGATGTTTTTAATAAATCATGGTCTTCCCAATCTATTTGTCTGGAAACCCGTGCTTGAGTCAGAACCACAAAGCCTTCTAATGTATTTTTTTGTATCAAAGGAATAATTAACCATATATCTTCAAATTCAGCATACCATTTATCTAAGCCCAAACCGGCATAAACATCTGGGTCATTAAAATATTCCACAAAGTCTATAACCCATTGTTTTTTTGAAATAAATTCAATTAGCTTATCATCTTTACTGAGTTGCTGTTTATTGTGAGCATCAAGACTGATGTCAGCCGTTAGAGAGTAGTTTCCTTGTGTATTTTTAACCCATAAGCCCCCAGCCGAGCTATCAACAATATTTGCCATCGTGTGAACAATTAAATAGCTTAAGTCATCAAGGTTATCAAGTTCTGCAATTTTTTTACTGAGTTTTATCCACTCATCACGGTAGTCATACCGTTGCTGGTAAAGGTGCTTACTAAAATAAACTTTTGCTAAAGCACGTATTTTTCCTGAAACGAAGAAAATAAGTAGGAATATAATGGCTAAAAATATAAAGCTAACTTGGGCGATTGCTCCCCAGTTTCCACCATAGATTTTTATATAATAGCCCGCTAAAGACATAATAAGTAGATATAGCCCTGCTCCTAAGAGAACAGTACTGTGGAAGATGACTTTATTAGAGACTTGGATATTAACTTGGTTCTGGCCTAATCTATACAAAGAGGTCGCGAGTAAAGGAACAACAAAAAGGTTTACTAGCCCCCTTAATTGCCATAATGTTGAATCCAATTCATGAAATAACAAAGATTTGCTATAAAAAACAAAGTCAATGGCAAAAATAAAGGAGAGCCCCATACAGATAAACTTTATCGCCCAGCGTTGTTCCTGTGCCGCATTACGATAAAGTTGTTCTATTAGAATTAAGCCTATAAGGGAAAAACAGATATGAGCAAGCGGTCTAAAGTCAAAGCCAATAATTTGTTGAAATAAGTAACGTAAACCTGGGATAAATTCGAGTACAACAATACCAAGAATAGCAATAACAATAAGCGGAGCTTTCCACCCCTTTTTTAAAAAATAATATTTATCATCAAACTGTTGTTTTGAAATTAATGCACTTAGTAAAAAATACCACGCTAGGTTGCGAAGGGATTCAATGGGAAAAACATCTTGAATATAAAAAGAATCATGCTGTATAACAAAGACTATAGATGATGCCCAAATCAGACTAAAGAGTACTGCGACAGCACTTATTTTGCCAAATTCACTTTTATTGATTTGGATGATAATTAACCCAAATAATAAAAAATAAGCTACGGCTGCTGAAGCATAACTATAGAGTGCATAGATATCCAATAGTCTTTTCCTTTATATATTCATTAGCTTGAAATTTATAACATATAGCTGTAATTAGTTTGATTTTTTAACAAATTTAGTCAAAATCACAATTTGTTGCCCACTCACACGACCCTCAATATGTTCTGGATTATCAGCAACCAACGATATTCCACGAACCGCTGTCCCTCTTTTGGCAGTAAAACCACCTCCTTTAACATTTAGGTCTTTAATCAGGGTTACTGTATCCCCTGTTGATAGTACAACGCCATTACTATCAATATGTTTTACAATATCTTCGTCACTAACACCCTCACCTGTCGCTTTTGCCCATGCTAAGTTATCATCATCAAGGTAAAGCATATCTAATAAGTCTTGTGCCCAAGTTTCAGAACGTAAACGAGTCAGCATACGCCATGCAACAACTTGCACGGCTGGGACCTGGCTCCACATACTGTCATTTAGACAATGCCAGTGATGAACATCAACCTTTTCTGGATTTTCTATTTGATCTAAACAAGTTTGACAGATTAAAATTGATTCATCAACACTATCATTTGAGGTGGGTGGCACTTCATAAACATTTAAATCTTCAGTTGCTGTACATAGTTCACATTTTGATTCACTACGTGTTTGTAACGCTTTTTCTATACTCATTATTATTTGTTTAAAGTTATTATTTTGAAACGGGGTGTACTCTTATCTAACTAATCATACGCGCTCGAACAAGCCGCCCTTTAATTTTACCATTGGTAAAATAATCAAGCACTTTGCGTAAAGCTTTACGGTCAATTGCAATATAACTTGCAATATCAAAAATATCAATTTTACCTATTTGCGATGCTGATAAGCCTGCATCCCCAGTTAATGCACCTAATATATCTCCAGGGCGAATTTTGTTTTTTCGACCAACATCTATTTGCATAGTTGCCATTGTAGGATGTACACTAAATTTAGCATCACGATTTAAACTGTTTATATTTTCAATATTACAAGCTTTATCTTGATATGCTTCAATAGCCTTCACTCGCATATTTTCAGCTTGAGTAAATAGGCTTAAAGCAATCCCTTGTTCCCCTGCCCTACCTGTTCTTCCAATTCTATGGATAAAGATTTCAGGGTCTCTCGGTAATTCATAATTAATAACAGCTGATAATAATTTAATATCTAAGCCACGAGCAGCAACATCCGTTGCCACTAAAACAGAACAACTTTTATTGGCAAAGCGAATTAAAACTTGGTCACGGTCTCTTTGTTCTAAATCACCATGAATGGCTAATGCTTCTATATTATGTCCCTCTAAAAAACGGGCAACTTCATCACATTGTTTCTTGGTATGACAGAAAACTACGCTAGTTTCAGGTTGGTAATGTTCAAAAAGTGCTAATAGTATATCGTTCCGTTCATGCTCTTTTACTTTATAAAACACCTGTTCAATAATATTGGCTTGATGTTCCGATTCAACACAAACCATTACAGGATCATTTAAAATAGCATCACACATCTGACTGATAGTATCAGGGTATGTGGCAGAAAAAAGAAGCGTTTGGCGTGATTTAGGGGTTTGGTCAATAATTTCATTGATGACTTCTGAGAATCCCATATCCAACATTCTATCTGCTTCGTCTAAAACTAATGTGTTTAAGCCATTAAGGTTTAAAGTTTCTCTGTTTAAATGATCTTGAATTCGTCCTGGTGTACCAACAATAATATGAGCACCATGCTCTAATGAGGCTCTTTGAAACTGAAAAGGTTTACCTCCACATAACATCACTACTTTTATATTGGATATACAACGAGCTAGTTTTCGAATTTCTTTACCAACCTGGTCAGCTAGTTCGCGAGTAGGGCATAGAATTAAAGCCTGGGCACCAAAAAAACGAGGGTTGATTTTCTCTAATAAACCAATCCCAAAGGTTGCCGTTTTACCACTCCCTGTTTTTGCTTGAGCAATAAGGTCTTTACCTGCTAATACAGAAGGCAAACCTTGAGCCTGGATAGCTGTCATTTTGATATACCCTAGGGAATCAAGGTTAGCAACTTGCGCTCTAGAAATTGAAAGAGATGAAAAACTATCACTAGCCATAAGTATTTGCCTAATAAAAATTAGCCTATTATAACAGAGATAGGTCAATTACGATGGTTAGCCCAGATACGGATTTCTATCGGTCGAATAATCCCGTAAATTAACAATCAAGTTATATAACCTTAGAAAATTGCTGCTGTTTTTTAGCCAAATATATATCAAAAACCATACAAATATTTCTTATTAATAAGCGACCAGCCGTTTGTACTTGTATCCCATTATTACTTAAAATTAATAAGCCATCATTTTGCATGGGTTTTAACTTGCTTAATTCAATAGGGAAATACTCTGCAAAATTAATATTAAATTGTTTTTCAATAAGCTCAAAATGTAATTCAAAATGACATATTAACTGAGTAATAACCGCCCTTCTCAATTTATCATCAGCATTTAAGTCAACACCTTTAAATACCGGTAATGCATTTTGTTGTATTAAAATATCATACTCATCCAAGGTTTTAACATTTTGAATATAAGCGTCTCCTACTCTGCCTATTGAGGTTATTCCCAACCCAACTAAATCACAATCTGAATGGGTAGAATACCCTTGAAAATTTCTGTATAAATGCCCTTTTCGTTGTGCAATAGCTAATTCATCATCTGGTTTTGCAAAGTGGTCCATCCCTATATAGACATAGCCCGACTCAATTAATTTATCCCCCATCATTTGAAGAATATCTAATTTAACTTCTGGGCTTGGCATATCCGCATCATTAATTTGTCGTTGAGTTTTAAACCTTGTTGGCATATGTGCATAATTAAAGATGGAAAATCTATCCGGTGAAACGGCTAATACTTTGTTTAAAGTCTCAGCAAAAGAATCGACTGTTTGTAGCGGTAAACCATAAATTAAATCAATATTGGTTGATCTAAAACCATGTTTTCTAGCGGCCTCTAAAACAGCAAATGTTTGTTCCTCTGTTTGAATACGATTAACGGCTTTTTGTACGGCGGGGTTAAAGTCTTGTAAACCTAAACTAATACGATTAAAACCAAGCTGACGTAATTGAGCAATGGTTTGGTCATTCGTTTCTCTGGGGTCTATTTCTATTGAATATTCACCGTTATCATCATCCCTAAGGTTGAAATATTGACGTGTAGTATCCATTAAAGCTTTCATTTGCTGAAAGCTTAAAAAAGTAGGTGTTCCTCCGCCCCAATGCAATTGATTAACCTCTCGGTGTTTATCAAATAGTAAGCCTTGCATTGCAATTTCTTTAAATAGGTTTGCCAAATAAGGTTCTGCATGTTTTCTATTATTAGTAATGATTTTATTACAAGCACAGTAAAAACAAACCGTATCACAAAATGGAATATGGAAATAAAGTGATAAAGGGCCACCTACAGTATTTGATTTATCAATATGCTCCCTGTATTCCTTATCTCCAAAGCCTGTATGCAACTCTAATGCTGTTGGGTATGAAGTATATCGAGGCCCCGCTTTGTCGTAACGATGAATTAAATCAAGATCAAATTTTATTGACTGGTCCATAATTTATATTTTCTGATTGATCACAATAATAACTGTTTGATTCGTTTCTAGTTTTGATAAATCAACAGAACCAACAAAATCACCTTTTTGTGGCATGGCAGAACCTGACTTGGAAACCCTAGCCATCACTTTTACGGCTTTAAAGTTTGATAGTTTCATCGTTGGCATCATGGCCATTTTATCATCCAAAGTCACTGTAATGGGTAAATCAGTCACTTGTTTGCGGACGATAGCTAATGGCATGGGAGGCCCTGTTAGTGCTTTGGCATAAATAAAAACAGTATCTCCAGCACTGGCTAGTTGTTTAAATTCTTTTGACAAATTGACTTGCACTTCAATACTCACTATCGATTTAGCTTCAGCCGTAGAGACTACAGTATTGTCACTAGATTTAGCTTCTGAAATTTGCGCTTGAACAGTGCTTATTAAATTTTGTACTTGTGTATAGGGTTCAGAATTTTTAGGTAATATAGTTTGTAACTTATGCCAGTATTGTAAGGCTGCTGGAAAATCTCTTTTTTCTGCTTTAGCCATACCTGCCAGCCATAAGCCAGTCACATCATTCGGTGATTTTTCTAGGGCTTTAAATACAAGCTCTGCTGGTTTCCCCACTAAGCTACCATTATTTAACATGGCTAAAGCATCTGCATAGTGAAGTAGGACTTCTGGATCATCGCCTAATAATTTATAGGCTTTTTTAAAAGAATTTGCCGCTAATTGATATTGCTTTAAATATTTAAAAGAGCGACCTAACATAACCCAGTCTTTAGCATTCCCTGGGTTTTCTTTTAGCCGCAGGGCTAATTGGGCAACCATTGCATTAATATCTTGCCCTCCTTGTGCGGTTGGCTGAGGCTGTTTCATTTCCGCCTTAATTAAAGCATCAGGCTCGCCCAAAGTAAAATAACTAAGAACTGAAAATAAAGGTAAAAATAACACAATCACAGGTACAACCCACTTCCCTTGTGATGGTGCCTGACTCTTTTGTTGTTGAATATCCAAATCATCACTCAGTGTTAACTCTAATTCACTGAGTTGTTCATCAAACTGAAGCTGAGATAGCTCGCCTGTATGTAGTTGTGATCTAAGTTCTTTTACCCGTTCTTTAGCAATTTTAATATTACGCTGATCTGCACCCGCCTCTATAAGTTCTCTTTTTTTCCATAAAGGAGGAATGATAATAACAAATGCGATAATTATTAAAACGATCACACAAACCCAATAGACTGCATTCATTGCTCGGCCTCATCACTTAGTAAGCTTTTTATTTTGGCTTTTTTTTGTAATTCATTTTCAGTTAATTCATGATGCTGATTTTTTTTTCTTCGACTTATCCAGATCAACATGATTAAACCTATTAGCAAAAATGCAAAGGGGCCAATCCACAACAACCCTGTCTTTGCTTTAAAAGGTGGGTTGTATAAAACAAAATCGCCATAGCGTTGAGTCATAAATTCTACGATTTGTTTTTTAGACTTTCCTTGTTGCAGCATCTCATAAACTTGCCTGCGTAAATCTTTTGCTAAATCGGCATTGGAATCGGCAATAGTCTGATTCTGACACACAAGGCAGCGTAATTCTTTAGTCAGTAGTTTATAAGTGGCTTCCTGTTCAGGTTGAACAAATTTATGATATTCAATAGCTGCTAAACTATTGCTAGAAATAAATAATAAAATTAAAATTTGCAAAAACTTCATTCTGTTTCAGCCTGTAGTTTTTTGATAAAAGGGATAAGGATATTTTGCATATCACTCTCTTCTACGGGGCCGGTATGTTTGTACCGAATAATACCTTTTTTATCAACAATAAATGTTTCAGGCACGCCATACACGCCATAATCAATACCCGTACGCCCCTCTTGATCTTGAAGAACAATATTATAGGGGTTGCCTCGTTGAGACAGCCATTGTTTTGCTGCAGGTATCTCATCCTTATAATTGAGTCCGACTAAAGTAACCAATTTTTGTTGTGCTAATTGATTAAAAACAGGGTGTTCCATTCGGCATGATACACACCAGGAAGCCCACACATTTAACACCCAGACATCACCAATTAATGCATGTTTGGTCATTGTTCTTGCTGGTTGGTTTAATACAGGTAAAGCAAAATCAGGTGCAGGCTTATTAATTAGAGGAGAGGGAATATCTCTGGGATTTAAGTTTAAGCCAATGGCTAAAAAAATTGCCAGCACTATAAATAACATTAAAGGTGCTAAATATTTAAACATTGACTGACTCCTTTATATCTTTCCGATAGCGTTTATCACTGGCTGCAATTAATCCACCAACTCCCATAAATAAGGCTCCGAACCAAATCCAACGGATAAAAGGTTTATAATAAACTCTCATACTCCAGGCACCTTGATCATCAAGAGGTTCGCCAATGGCTACAAATAGGTCTCTAAATACACCTGCATCAATAGCCGCTTCAGTCATTGGCATTTTTTGTACTCTGTATTCACGTTTTTGAGGTTCTAATTGTGCAATTTCTTTACCTTTGTAACTAACCGTTACGGCACCTTGTTTGGCAATATAATTTGGGCCTTCAGTAATTTTGACACCCTGAAATTCAAAAACATATCCAGCCAAATCTAATTTATCACCCCGTTCCATTTTTACATCTTCTTCTACACTGTAAGTAGAGGTAAAAGTGATACCAATAACAAAAATGGCAATACCAAAATGAGCAACTGTCATCCCATAAAAACCAGCCGGGATTTTTGTAAGCCGTTGCCAACTTAAGCCTTGCGGGCCTAAACGCTGTTTAAAAGATAAAACGACGGTAGCCGTAGTCCATATTGCAAGGCTTGCCCCCAAGCCTGCTGCAAAAGAATAAAAAGGCATTAATAAAGGGATTAAAAACCCAGAAACTAAAGTAAATGCCATGACTCCTTTTAACTTCCAACTTAAAACTTTTATATCATCTTTTTTCCAGCGTATTAACATACCAATACCTACTGCAAAAGCAAGAGGTGCCATTAATGGTACAAACACGGTATTAAAATAAGGGGGGCCTACCGATATTTTCCCCATCCCTAAAGCATCAATAACCAAAGGATAAAGCGTTCCTAATAGAATACTAGCGGCAGTTGTAACTAATAAAACATTATTAAATAATAAAGCAGATTCTTTGGAAATCAATCCAAAACTCGCGCTACTTTTAACTTGTGGAGCTCTAATGGCGTAAAGTAATAATGACCCTCCAACAACAACGGCTAGAAAGATTAAGATAAATAAACCTCGGGTAGGATCGCTAGCAAAGGCATGCACAGAAGTTAATACGCCTGACCTTACCAGGAAAGTCCCTAATAAACTTAAAGAAAACGTAAAAATAGCCAATAACACAGTCCAGGTTTTAAAAACGCCTCGTTTTTCACTGGCTGCCAGTGAATGGATTAATGCAGTTCCTACTAGCCACGGCATAAATGAAGCATTTTCAACGGGATCCCAAAACCACCAGCCCCCCCAACCTAATTCGTAATAAGCCCACCAGCTACCTAATGCAATTCCAAAAGTAAGAAACATCCAGGCTAAATTAGTCCAGGGACGAGACCATCTAGCCCAGGCAGAATCAAGCCGGCCTTCTAGTAATGCCGCAATAGAAAAAGCAAAGGCAACTGAAAATCCAACATAGCCCATATAAAGCATAGGGGGATGAATAGCTAGCCCAGGATCTTGTAATAAGGGGTTTAAATCACGCCCTTCTAAGGGTGCTGGAAATAGCCGTTCAAATGGGTTGGAGGTGTATATTAAAAATAAATTAAAACCAATACTGACTAGACCTAAAACCCCCAACACACGCGCCACGGTAGTTTCAGGAATATTTTTACTAAAAAAAGCAACTAACCCCGTCCAAATTGAAAGAATAAGTGCCCATAAAAGTAATGAGCCTTCATGCGCACCCCAAACACCCGAAACCAGATAAAGTGTAGGTAATGCTGTATTTGAATTATGTGCGACATAAGCAACTGAAAAATCATGAACTAAAAAAGCATAAGTTAAGCAGCCGTATGAAAACAGCATAAATAGTAATTGTGCATAGGCTGCTGGCCGTGCTACTGCAACCCAGCCAGCGATTGAACGATAAGCCCCAAGAATAGGAAGTATACCCAAAATTATCGCCATGGATAGCGCAAGAATTAAGCTAAAATGTCCTAGTTCAGCAATCATATTATGTCCCTATTTATTAGCTTTAAGTTTTTCAGCTTTTTTTAAACTTTCTGTCACTTCTGGCGGCATATAATTTTCATCATGTTTGGCTAAAACTTCTTCAGCAATAAAGATACCTGCATTATTTAAGCGACCATTGGTCACGACTCCTTGCCCCTCTCTAAATAAATCCGGCAAAATACCAGAATATTCAACAGTCACTTGTTTGTGGAAGTCTGTAAGCACAAAACGCACCATAATACCTCGGTTAGGCCTTTCGATACTGCCTTTAACAACCATACCGCCAAGGCGAAACTTAGCATCTTTAGGTGCTTTGCCTTCAGCAACTTCTGTTGTGGAAAAAAAGTACATTAAATTTTCATTAAAGGCTTTTAAAGCAAAAGTTGCTGCTGCGCCAACACCAGCAACCATTAATAAAATAAGGATAAGTCGTTGTCTTCTTACTGGTGTCATTATTTAGCTCGTTTTTGTTTTAAGGCTAATTCACGTAATAATTGTCTTCTTTGGTATATGGGGATCAAAATATTAAGTAGCAAAACCACAAACCCAATACCATAAGATGTCCACACATAGAAACCATAGCCACCCATGGCTAAAAATTCTGCAAAGCTATTCATTGTTTATGCTCCAATAGTTTTTTGACCCACTGAGTATTTTGTTCCCGCCTTAGAATTTCAACTTTTGCTGCTTGCAACATTGCAATGGCATAATAAAATTTAAACGCTACAGCCATCACTAATAGAGGAATTAACATATCAATATGAATAGATGGCTTACCCATTTTACTGACAGTGGGTCCTTGATGTAAGGTGTTCCACCACTGGACTGAGTAATGAATAATAGGAATATTTACTACGCCGACCAAGGCAAGAATGGCAACGGCTTTGGAAGCAGTACGTTTATCTTCAATAGCTCCATAAAGGCTAATAACACCTAAATAAAGGAATAATAAAATGAGTTCCGAAGTCAATCGAGCATCCCAGACCCACCAGGCCCCCCACATGGGTTTTCCCCATAGAGACCCCGTCACTAAAGCAATAAAAGTAAAACTGGCACCAATAGGCGCACTACTAATTAAAATCACATCAGCAATTTTCATCCGCCAAATCAATGAAATTGCACCCGCGACAGCCATCAGAACATAAATAAATAATGACATCCAGGCAGCAGGTACATGCAGATAAATGATTCTATAGCTATCCCCTTGCTGATAATCTGTCGGTGCTAAATATAACCCACTGTATAAACCATATCCAAGTAGCATAAGAAAAATACAGCTTAACCAGGGAAGTAATTTATTACTGAGATTGTAAAAATAAGGGGGTGAGGCAGTTTTGTGATAAAAACGAACGATAGGTGCTGGAATGATGGACATAAATAAATAAAAAGTTGGTTGAAAAGTAGTAAATATTTTTGCTTCTTTCTAATTAATACTCATCCTTAAAGCGGCGGCAGCTGGTAAAGGAGCTAAAACAGCAGACATAAAAAAAATAGCTGTTAAAATATTAAGTTGTGCATCCACTGCCAAGCCATTCCCTGCCATCTCTACCGCATTACTTGCAAAGATTAAAACTGGCACGTAAAGAGGTAAAACTAATAAAGATATAATCATCCCTCCTCGCCTTAGCCCAACCGTTAGCGATACGCCAATTGCGCCTATTAAACTTAAAACAGGTGTAGCTAAGACCAAGGTAATAAGTAAAGTTCCCAGAGCTTGTTCAGGTAATCCTAAAAAGATGGCTAATAATGGGGCTACGACTAATAAAGGCAAACCTGTTACTAGCCAATGCGCAATAATTTTACCCATAACAAGAACGGTTAATGGGTGTGGGCTTAATAGCATTTGCTCCAATGAGCCATCATCAAAGTCAGAACGAAATAAACTATCCAAAGAAAGCATTACAGCCAGAAGAGCAGAAACCCAAATCACTCCTGGTGCCATCGTTTGTAATAATTTAGGATTCGCACCAACACCCAATGGAAATAAAGTAACGACTAAAATAAAGAAAAACAAAGGGTTCGCTATTTCTGCCCGACGACGAAAGGCTAAAATCAAATCACGCCGAATAACGGCAAAAAAAGCAGATATTAATGACATAAGGATAAATTTATTTTTTGTACATCTACTTCATGTAGCTCAAGGTCATGGTGAGAAGTTAATATTATCATCCCACCGGCCATAATATGTTCGTGCATTAATGATTCAATCAACTTTATCCCTTGCTTGTCAATGGAGGTAAAAGGTTCATCAAGTATCCACAATGTATTTTTAGTGATTAATAACCTTGCTAGAGATAAGCGCCTTTTCTGCCCTGCAGAAAGAGATTGTACTAAAGAATCATCATAACCCGCTAATTGCACTTTATCTAAAGCTTGGTCTATTGAATAACCTCCTTGTTGCCCAAGTGATAAAGACATTTTAAGGTTTTCTAATACCGTAAGTTCTTTTTTTACCCCATCAAGATGACCTACATAGGCCATTTGTGCAAAGAATCCACTTTCCCTTATTTTTTGATTACACCAATAGAACTCGCCAGCATCCTGCTCTCTAAACCCACAAATAATACGTAGTAAGGAAGTTTTTCCACTGCCGTTTTTACCTTCTAAAAGCAAAATCTGGTGATTACTTAATTTGAAGTTTAGATCTTCAAATAAAATCCGGTTATCTCGGATACAAGATAACTTTTTAGCTTCTAAGACTGAATGTTGTAAAACAGTATCACCCATAAATTATATAAAAAACATTTAAAGGTGCATATAATATCAATAACCTTCAAATGTTCCCAGTTAGTTATTTTATAAAATATATTTACCAATAGTATCATGCGCTTATAAAAGGTATAAAAAAATACGATGGTATAACGTGGTGAAACCTGACACGTAGCTGGCTATGCGCCTGTTCGTGCGCCTCGACAACTGCTCCTGCGTTGTTCTACCTACACACATCCCTGTGTTAGTTGAATATGAACAAAAATCCTGCGCCAGTTGCTCAAGT
>VAPL010414061.1_pt1 | contig 14212 bp, 10 predicted proteins | sample 3395061 | NCBI WGS metagenome assembly VAPL01 (sample SAMN08290444, study PRJNA428436) | hydrothermal vent metagenome | isolation source: Deep-sea hydrothermal vent chimney 2 | place: Pacific Ocean: Juan De Fuca Ridge | depth 2182 m m | reverse complement strand
ATTAATAATGCGTATCGGGTTGGTTAAATTGGAGAAAAAATTAGCGGTACAGACCCGAATCGGTTCGGGTATATACCGATAGAGTTTAGCGATGGGTTTTAATGCATAAAAGTAGAGTTTATCGTTAAACCAAAAAATGCGGCGGTTTAAGGTCTCTAATGGGTCATAAACGTCAAGCTCATCTTCCGAAAATTCATCCTCAAATTTCCCGTCTTCTTGAATTTTTTCGCTGATTTTCTGAAGGGTTTGTGGGTCGAGTTGAGTGAATGAAATATCAAACTCATACCAATCTTCTGTGATATTGCTGGGAAACGATTCCTGCGTCGTGGTCGCATAAAGCGCTTGGCCAGTTACCCATAACATGGTTAGCAAGGCAAGCCGGAAAATAATGAATGTCATAATTGATTAATTATTCTTCTTTTTGAAAAATATAGCTCCAATAAAATGGATTTGGCGAATAATGGGAAAGAGCTTATGAGGGGGGGTTGCGGCGCTGAGTAGACAAAAATACAGAAAAATACCCATTTGTCCTGATTGTTCAACAATATACAAACATCGATCACCGAGTTTTTCGATCATTTATTTTTTCCAGGTTATGTTTCCCAAAATCACAAGTGGTGAATTTTTTTGGTGTATATTGAGGGTCAGGCGTTGGCGTGTCCATTCCTTCAGTATCCAGAGTTGTATAGAGCGGCATCGTTTATCGTCTTTCGATGGCAATAAGATTAAAAAAGATCATTTTTAATTAATTTAAGAGGATATGCTACGTTGCCTGAATCCGTGTTCATTCGAAATTATGGCGTTATTGGGACGCTAGGAGGCGGCCCGAGAATGGAGAGCCTACTACGGAAAACCCTTTTTGCGCCAATTTCCCGATCCTTTTCGACTGATAGCGACGGCTATTTATCTCAAATTGATCCAAAAATTTGCACTAAACATGGATTCCCCCTCGCGACGACTTCCATTCTCGGGCCGCCTCCTAGTGGATTATACTTGCGTTATCACTAGATTTGTATCGTTTTAAGGTAATGTTTTTTTGTTTTCATTAGGGATATTATGCGTGAAAACTGTCTCGATACGTCGAAGCTTGTTAACCAATATTTTGCGGGTCATCGTTTTATTGGGAGGTGTCATAATCACCACTGCGTTTCTAAATACACGCCAATTGGTGGAAGTTTTACCTGAATCACTGATCAGTAAAACTTTGGATCAAATTGAAGGGCGGTTAACCCATTTTTATCAACTGATCATGCATGAGCTATTATTAACCAATGCCGCGGGGGATATACGAATTATTGGATCTGGGGGATTTAAAAACACTCAATCATATATTTATTCCATTGAGCAAACAGCATCTGCAAATATCCTCGTTATTATTGGCGGATGATTCCGGTCACGAATATATGTTCGTGGCGGGCTAGAGAAAATTGTTCAGGCAAAGTGAATTATTCTATGAATAATGCACTTTATTTTCGGAATAACTATCCTTAATTTGGAGCAACGCCTCTGCGACTTCTTCCATCGCTGACTTAATGGTCTATACTATGGCTTCATAACAAATTATTTTTAGGGCATGATGACGTTGTTTTTTTGTCCATGCGAGTATAAAAATCATTCATCATGTTACTTCGGTAGGCGCGATAAAATCAACGAGTTAACATTATTCAATCTGTGTTTTCATGGTGAGCAATGGTTTCGGGTTTTACAATGAGACTCATCATTCACTGAGTGCTATCGGTGGATGGTAATTTCCATCAAAATCAGTATAGAAATTGAGTGAGTTAATTTTTGTGTACTTGATATTGTTTATTGAAGATGTATCATGTGCTCACGAATAGCAGTTACCCCCCGCTTAAAATAGACAAATAATAGGGGCGGTAGGCTATCATCAATCACTATTTCTAGATTCTAAATTTAAAGCGTAAAATTAAAATGTGTGGTGTTTGTGGGCCTGAGGGAGGATAACGCATGGTAAAGCATAATCTATGGGGTTTTTCTGTATTTAAACGGCATGATCAATGTAAATTCTTTGTATTGGCCGGCTCGTTTTTTTTTCTATTATTTATTTGCAACGCGGCGGTGGCTGTTATATTCGATCATTCGGATATTACCCAGGCTTGTGCTGAATGTCATGGGGTGACAGCCCAAGGTCAACCGAGCACACACATCGCTTCAAACAACAGTTGTGGCGCCTGTCACGCCGTCATTACTTGGCTGCCAATCAAAAAGCTTGATCATCAAGCCGTGGTCGGTCAGTGTGCTGAGTGTCATAGTAGTACAACGACAGCCCAAGGTGTTGCCATTGACCATATTAATACAACGGGTCTTTGTGGCTCGTGTCACACGGTCAATAGCTGGTTACCCATTCCTCGGATGGACCATGATCAAACCGTGGGGACATGTGAGCAATGCCATGATAATGTGATCGCACGAGGTAAGCCGACGGAACATTTGCCTTCGTCGAGTGCTTGCGGCGATTGCCATTTAACTATATCGTTTTTAGCGGGGGTATCCATCGATCATAGCCAAGTGACCTCAACTTGTGACAGTTGTCATAACAATACTTTTGCTGGAGGTTTACCTTCTTTCCATCTCCCGACAACAACCGTCTGTGGGGCCTGTCATGCGGTGACCCATTGGAGTCCGCTGCTGACAGTTGATCATGCTGAATTAAAAGGGAATTGTGGTCGCTGCCACAATGGGACAACCGCTCTTGGCCCCTCGGCTACTCATATAAGAACCACCAGTCAATGCGGTGCTTGTCATGCATTCACGGCTTGGGTACCCGTCACCGTTGTTGATCATAATGAAGTCATGGATATTTGCAGTCAATGCCATGATGGTGTGTCAGCACAGGCCAAAGGAGTTGCCCATGTCAGCTCAAGTGATCAGTGCCAGGTTTGTCATTCTACTACCGCTTGGGCACCTGTCACCCAGGTTGATCATAGCGCCGTGTTAGGTAGTTGCCCAGTTTGCCATAGTGCCGCAGGCAATGCCACCCCCAAGCCGGTTACCCATGTTGTTAGCTCGGATGATTGTGAGCTGTGCCATAGCTTGACCCAATGGACACCTGCAGGGTTTGATCATACGGATATCAATCGTGATTGCATCAGTTGCCATGACGGAGGACAGGCGATTGGCAAATCTGCTCTCCATATCCAGAGCACCGACCTATGTGAAGCCTGTCACACACCGGGTCAGTGGACAGTGATCGGCGTCGCCGCCGTCGATCACGAGCAAGTGGTGGGTGCCTGCAGTGATTGCCATAATGGCATCGCGGCGACTGGCCCCTCAACTAACCATATCAGTACCTCAGACATTTGCGACAAATGTCACACAACAGTCGCTTGGGCACCGGCTATCAAAGTGGATCATGATGAAGTGATCGGGAGCTGTGAGAGCTGCCACAATTTGCCACAGCCACATATCAATACAAGTACCCAATGTGTTAATTGTCATAGTACCACGCGCTGGACCCCGGCTATCTTAGTTGATCATACCCAAGTGCAAGATAGTTGTGATGCCTGCCACAATGGAACGGCGGCAAAAGGTATACCTACCACACATATTAATAGTTCAATCATTTGTGATGCTTGCCACACCACTAGCATTTGGGCACCGGTGGCAACGGTGGATCACAATGAGGTCGTTGGTCAATGCGCAGAATGTCATAACGGTAATGATTTTCAAGGCAAGGGTCCAGATCATGTGGTAACCACGGATGTATGTGAAGCCTGTCATAACAGCACCAGTTGGTTTGCGGTAGCCGTGGTTGATCATGCTGAAGTTTTGGGCAGTTGCAGTACTTGCCACAATGGTGTGGCGGCCGCCGCTAAATCAGCCAACCATGTTCCAAGCTCGGATAACTGCGACATCTGTCATGGTACATTAGCCTGGTTGCCGGCGAAGGTGGATCATACCGGGATTACGGACAATTGTGTGCAATGCCATAATGGGGTTGATGCCATCGGAAAATCGATTGATCACATTGCTAGCCCTGAGGTCTGTGAGACATGTCATAGTACACTGGCCTGGTCACCAGCGCAGATGGATCATACTGGGATTACGGATAATTGTGTACGATGCCATAATGGAACTGATGCGACAGGTAAATCTGTGAACCATATTACGAGTTCTGATGTTTGTGAGGCCTGCCATGAAACGTTGCAATGGCAGATAATAGGCGGGCAAGCGGTAGATCACAGTCAAGTGCAAGGCGCTTGCAATGTTTGTCACAATGATACCGTTACTGCGGGTAAGTCTGCGAACCATGTATTGACTTCTGACTTGTGTCAGGCCTGCCATATGGCAACCGCTTGGGTACCCACTATAGGCGTTGATCATGCTGAAGTGATTGGTGACTGTAATAGTTGCCATCAACTGCCAACGGCACACATCAGCACCAGCAATGCCTGCGATGCCTGCCATGCTCCGTCAGGCTGGGTCCCTGTCACGGTGGTCGATCACAATCAAGTGTTAGATGCTTGCAGTAACTGTCATGGCTTGCCCATTGGACATATCAATTCATCAAATCGATGTGAAACCTGCCACTCTCCCCAAACATGGCGTCCTGCCATTACTGTTGATCATAATGAAGTGACGGGATCATGTAACGGTTGCCATCAATTCTCCGTGAGTCACATTGCAGCAACCACCGTTTGCGAAGCCTGCCATAGCACGGCGACATGGGGCGTTAATGGTAAAGTTGACCACAATCAAGTCATCGGATCTTGTTCTGCTTGCCATCCACTCCCCGGCGATCATGATCCAACCGGCGGGGCAGAGTGCAATGCCTCCGGCTGCCATAGTACTCAAAATTGGGATCTATAATTGACTACCGATATTGGGCGGCCTATCATTTGATCTCACTTGAGACCTGGATTTCACCGGAGCTTTTTTTTCAGTTGGCCATGCAACAACGTATGGCTTCTTTCAGAAAAACCTTGGTGAAATCAATTTTCTTCGCAATTTTTAAGCGCTAGGCGGCCCAATGTCGAGTGTAATTTTGTCGCCCTGTCAATTGCCCCCTCATTCATAGCTCACCCGTTTTTCTCGGATCTTGCGTTCATGTCATGTATTTTTAAAAAATTGCTTTGTCAAAGCTGAAATCTTTTTACGCAAAGCACTTGGAGCGTACCGAGTGAATTGTGTTCTAGAATTTGGAAAATTGTTTCGCTTTCGGTCAAAATTAACGCAACTTGCTGGGTGGGCAAATGTTACAATTCACCGATTCATTGATTGCCAGGTCAAAAATTCGTCGATTTGTACTGGCGGGATGAGGTAGAAATTAAACGACCATTCAGCACCCATTCATGCTGGGCGGCAGACAATCGAGTGATGCATGAAAGTAAACTTTAACGAGAGAAGGAGATAAATGTGAAACAGCGGTATGTATTAGTGATTTTTTTGTTATTGACTTTAGCGGCATGTGATAGCAATACCAACCAAAATAACTCGGTTCAATCAGATGTTGCTGAAACGGATGAGAATACCACGGTTGGTTCAGTGATCGATCAGAACATTGAGCAATCCAAAGCCGTGATTGAAGAGACCAAAGAATCACTCAGTGAGGCGAGCGACAAAGCGCTGGACGTAGCCAGCTCAGCAGTTGAAAAAACGAAAGACGTGGCCATCGATATGGTTGAGAAAGGTCAAAATATGGCCACTGAGACGGTCGCTACGGCAACAGATAAGGTGATGACAGCGGCAAGTGAGCTAAAATCCGCGGTGTCGGGTACCAGCGCCGTTTTATCAACGGACGATGCTTTAGCCTTAGCGAAAAAAAGCGGTTGTCTGGCGTGTCACAGCATTGAGAAAAAAGTCGTAGGACCCGCCTGGCAAGATGTGGCAGCACGTTACACGGATGATCAACAAGCACGTGAAGAATTGATTAACAAAGTAAGCAAGGGGGGTAAAGGGAATTGGACCGAGGTCACGGGTGGTGCACCCATGCCTCCATATTCACCACGGGTAGCGGATGCGGATATTGCCCAGCTGGTTGATTTTGTCTTATCGCTTAAATAATAAATTTCCCATTTATTAATGTTTTCTCCCCTATAGTTTTCCAGATAATGAAATTTTATTATCTGGAAAACTATAGATCGATGAACAGATCAATGCCCCCTGGCATTATCCTCATTTCAAAACCACATTAATTTGAATCAAGCGGTACCCGAGGCACTGCAGCGAGTAATTTTTGGGTGTAGTCGTGGCGAGGTTGATTGCTGACTTGATGGGTGGGACCGTGTTCGACAATTTTTCCATCATACATGACGGCCATTTCATCACTGACGAACTCGACTACGCCAATATTATGGGTGATGAACAATAAGGTTAAATCGTGATCACGCTGTAATTGAAGTAATAACTGTAAAACCTCGGCTTGCACTGAGACGTCTAGCGCACTGGTAATTTCATCACAGACAATAAATTTTGGATTTAATACCAAAGCCCGGGCGATACCAATACGTTGGCGTTGTCCCCCGGAAAATTCATGGGGATAGCGCCACAAATAATCGGGGTCCAATTGCACTTGTTTCAGCATTTCACGGGCCATATCAATGCGTTCATCTTTAGACTGCCCAATGTGATGGACCGCCATGGGTTCCGTCAAGGTGGCGGCAATGCTTAACCGTGGATTTAACGATGACATGGGGTCTTGAAAGATAATTTGCATTTTACGACGAAACGGTCGCATTTGTTTGGCTGATAATCCCGTGATATTTTGGCCTTCAAAGGCAATTGTGCCCGCCGTTGGATTAATGAGCCGGATGATGGCTCTGCCTAGCGTTGTTTTGCCGCACCCGGATTCGCCCACTAAGGCAAGGATACGCCCCTGATGAATATTAAGCGTGACATCATCGACGGCTTTTACATAACCTACGGCATGCTTCAAAACGCCTTTTTTAATCGGAAAATGCACTTTCACATTTTTCAATTCAAGTATCGGTGGCAGACTCGATGACTCAGGGGTTTGCGAATGCATTGCTTGAGTGTGGATGAGGCTTCGTTTGTGAGCTAAGTTCTCAGGAAGGGCGGCGATGAGCTGCTTGGTATATTCATGTTGCGGTGTATGTAACAGTTCGGTTAAGGGACCTTCTTCAACAATTTTTCCCAGCCGCATTACCCCCAAACGATGAGCCATTTTAGCCACCACGCCAAAATCATGTGTGATAAACAGAATTCCCATGCCACGGCGTTGTTGCAATTCTTGCATCAAGCGTAAAATTTCAGCTTGCACGGTTACATCCAATGCCGTGGTGGGCTCATCGGCGATCAATAAATCCGGTTCACACACCATTGCCATGGCAATCATGACTCGTTGGCGTTGGCCGCCTGACAAGCGATGCGGATATTCATCCACTCGTTCCTCCGGGGATGGGATTTGCACTTGCGCCAAGGCCTCAATGGCGCGTATTCGTGCGGCTTGATAATCCAGGTTGGCATCGTGCAATTGCAAGGCCTCAATAATCTGGTCACCGATGGTATAGACCGGATTTAACGAGGTCATGGGTTCTTGAAAGATCATGGCGATACGCGAGCCACGTATCGTTCGCTGACGATCATTAGCCAGCTGCAGCATATCCACTTGTTCAAGACCACCATCGTGATGACGATATTCAAAGTGTATTTGGCCACTGGGATGTGAGGCAATGTCGGATGGCAATAGTTGAATAATGGACAGCGCAGTCATCGATTTGCCACTGCCAGATTCACCTACCAGGCAATAGGTTTCCCCTCGGTTAATCGTAAAGCTGACATCATCCACCGCTTTGACGATAGTATTGCCAGTTTGCAGGTGAGTCGAGAGGTTTTTGACTTCCAATAACATGCTGAGTTTATCGATTAATTTGTGGTTTTTTTCACGTAAGGATCGATGGCATCGCGCATCGTTTCACCAATCAAGTTATAGGCAAATACTGTCAGGAAAATCGCCCCCCCAGGAAAGGCGGCCATCCACCAATTAAAGGTGGCCGATTGCACCGCTTGATTTAACATTTGTCCCCAGGAGGGATCATCGACTAATCCCAGCCCAAGAAAACTTAAGGTGGCTTCGGCTAGAATGGCGGAAGCTACCCCAAAACTGGCGGCCACCAAAATCGGTGCAATGCCATTGGGTAAAATATGACGAAATAGAATGGAACGTAATGGTAGCCCACAGGCGATAGCGGATTGAACAAATTCTTGCTCACGTAAACGCAAAAACTCAGCACGCACAAAGCGGGCATAACCTGGCCAACTGGTAATCCCAATAATGATCATCATGATGTATAAACTGCGCCCGAAAAAGGCCACAAAGGTGAGCAATAAAAACAGCGTAGGGATTGCTTCAAAAATTTCCACCAGGCGCATGCCAATCATATCGGCGACACCGGAGAAATACCCCATGATGCCACCAATGAAAATACCAATGAGCATAGCAATGCCGGTGGCTACAAAACCAATGCCTAAGGCAATGCGTGAGGCGTGTATCATACGGCTTAACACATCAGCACCGTTTTCTTCCGTGCCGGCCCAATGGGTACGGTCTGGATCAGCTAAGGGGTTTTCAAGACCGGTATCGCCGTAATCACGTAGATAGTCTTTGGGCGAATAAGGAATCGGGGCATACACTACCCAGTCATATTGTTGGGCGGACTGGTTTTCCCGGTATTGTTCATAAATGGTTAACTCGGGCGGGGTAACGGCAACACTACTGATCAGACCGCTGATCAAAAGAACGCTCAATAAGACAGCGAGCTTACTTAGGAAGCGGATTTTTAAAAAGAACAGCACTAAGCCCGTTATAAATGCTGCGAGGATGGTGGCGTCTGCCGGGGTTAAGTGGGCCATGATCGGACTGCTCCATTGTCCGTGCTGACTGACCAATAGCGGATGGCTTGACGCGAGAAATGGGGCAAACACCGCCACTAATACCAAGATAGCAATCCATCCAAAACCAAGACGTGCGGTCCAGTGAGTCAGCACTTCGGTGAAAATTTTCTTAAAATAACTTTGGTTTTGCAGGGTACGATTGCTCGCAATATTTTTTGATAGGTTACTCATAACTTACTCGCGGGTCCGCAATGGCATAACATAAATCGGCAATGAGATAACTGACCAGCGTTAACAGGCCACTGACAAAAGTAATGGATAATACCAATTCACGATCCCGTGCTTTTACCGCCTCAATGGCCAGTTTCCCCATCCCTTCAATACTAAAAATACTTTCCACAATGACTGAACCTGCCAGCAAACTCGGCAGCAAGGTCGCACTTACGGTAATCAACGGCAGCAAGCTATTGCGAAAGACGTGACGCCACAGGATGATCTCATCAACGACGCCTTTGGCGCGGGCGGTTCGGGCATAATCGGCCCGCAAGTTCTCTAGCACGGCGGTACGTGTGAGTTTCGTCAAAAAAGCAAAACCCCCATAGGATAAACAAATAATGGGTAATGCAAGATGCCACAGTCGATCAAACAGAAATCCCCGAACATATTCTCCCTGCATGAGCAACGGCGCAATAATTAATCCAGCGATGGCGCCGATAAGCGCCATGGACATCGATCGAAAAGCTTGATAGTCGGTGTAGGCAATCGCTGCAAAAATAGCGGCGAGTAACACGGCGAGCGTGAATATCACCAAAACAGCGGATTCACCCGGTAATGCATTGCCCATGGCGATTCCTAGGCCCGTCCCTAATAGCGCCATAAAAATCATTCTAATTTTTGCTGGGTAAGCCTGGCTAATATAAAGGCTGATCAACGTGCCGACGATCATCGTCACAAATAAAATGACAATATCGAAAGCGGAACTCCAATGGGGAAGGAACGGCATATCTAACGCTTCTCGGGTGCTTAAACCCGAGGTGGGAAACCAGTGCCAATATTGATCGTTAGCAAAAAAACCAATTAATAATACCCCAGCTAACATGGTTGGGATTGACCAAAACCCCAGCATAATGACACTCGAACCGATATCAAAAGAGCGCCCTCGCTGCGTCGCGGCTCTGACACCGATGCTGATCGCGATGGCGTAAATAATAGGGATGGTAATAATATTGAGCAGTAGCGTAATCGGCACCCGTTCTAACACGATATCTAACACCGGTCGTCCATAACGAAAGCTGGTGCCCAAATCAGAACCTTTGACAAAGGAAAAACCATCGATCTGATGGTTATTATCTAAGGTGAAACCAATGGGAGAAATGTTATTAATCCATCGTAAATATTGAAGAGGGGCGGGTTGGTCGAGCCCATAGCGGCGGTTGTAATAATCTTCCAGCGCTTTTTTGGCTTGCGGTTCCAGGTTTTGACCTTCGATCAGCGCTTGGGCGCTAATACCACCCGGTGATGAGGCCATCACCGTAAATACCACAATGGTGATGCCCAGCAAGGTGGGTATCATCAGCAGCAGACGTCTGAGTATATAAGCTTGCATAGTGGCTTAGAGGCCTATGAGGTTATTGCTGGTATTTCTGGAGAGAAATAGGCACATAGGTTTCCAACGGCACGGCACCATAATTTAAACCCAGTTTAGTGAGCTGTATATTCTTAATTCTGTTATCAATAAAAACCAGCGATTGGCGTCGCATCAAAAAGGTATAGGGTTGGTCATCATAAAAATGTTGCTCCACTTGCTGCCAAAGTGGCATGCGTTGTTTTTCTTGTACCGTGGCGCGTGCTTGATCGACCAGCGTATCAAAGGCGGGATTTTTATAGTTGACAAAATTGTCACCACCCACGTTAGTTTGGCTGCTATGAAACATTTGGTAGACATCGATTTCGACCCCGCTGGTCCAGCCGAGCGTGATGGCATCGAAATTTTGCTTTTTGATATCATCCAGCATGACGGCCCACTCCATGGGTTTTGGTTTTAATAATACCCCCGCACGGCCATAGAGGTCCTTTAAAAAAAGTACGGTTCGCTTCGTGTCTTCATTATCTTGGAAATAAACTAACTCAAATTCAAAATTGTTACCAGCCGGATCTTCCAAGATACCATCTTTATTACGATCTAGATAACCTGCCTCTGCGAGTAGTTGTTTGGCTTTAGCCAGATCAAAAGGGCGAGGCGTCAAGGCGGGGTTGTGCTGTTCGCTGCGCGAGCTAAATGGGCTGATAGCCGGTTCAGCATAACCCAAGTAAATATCTTTGATGATGCGTTGTCGATCGGTTAAATAGGTCATCGCTTGGCGTACTCGCTTATCCGCAAAGCGGGTGGATTTGCCATCGCGTTGTTGGTTCCAACCAATATAAGAGTAACCTGCCACCGGACTCATGTATTCGATATTCTGAGAACGCGTCATTAAATCGCTATCTTCGAGTAGTCGTTGATATTCGATGGGACGGGCGGTATAGGCATCAATTTCCCCATTGCGATAGGTGGTTAAGCGGGCACTATCGTTGGCAATAATTTTCCACAATAATCGGTTGTAACTCGGTGCCACCGGCCCCCAATAGCGTGGATTTCGCTCCAATTCAACAAAGCCGCTATCCGGCGTCCAATGTTTCGGGTCTTTCAGCCGATAGGGACCCGTGCCTAGCAACAATCCCTTTGATTCGTTAAATTTCGATGGGGTTTTTAAATAAGGCTGGTAAAAATGCTTCGATAAGACGCTCAATCCACCGGCCAACGATAAGCTGTTAAAATAGGGTTCTTTAAATACGAATACAACTTCATGCGTATCGGTTGCCGTCACGCTGGCAATTTTATCGTAAAAAGCGCGTTCTCGCGGTGCATCAATGTCCGGGTTCATGATAAAGTCAAATGAAAAAACCACATCCTCAGCGGTTAAAAGTTGACTATTGGAAAAACGCACATTTTTACGTAATTGAAAGGTGAAGGTGAGTCCATCTTCACTGACTTGCCAGTTTTTCGCCAATAAGCCTTCCCACTTTAAAGTATCTGGGTTTCTTGCAATGAGAGATTCTAAGACATAACTTTGTACATCACTCGCATAGGCATCACTGGAAACAAACGGTGTGATGGTTTTTAAACCGACGCCAAAGGCACTCACCCGCCAATCCCCTTCGTTATAATCTGTTTGTTGACTGGCCTGTAATGCACGTGAAAAAGCCGGCGGGCTAGCTTCTTCCATGGCGTTCGGTGGCACTGCACGGCGGGTATTCATCGGTGCTACCGTTAACTTTTGCATGTTTTGCTCAATGCGACGTATGAGCCCTTGCATGTTGCGCATATCACCGGCTTGTTCGGTCAGGGTGCGCTGCATTTCTGCCATTTTGATCCACTGCCGATCAATCATATACATGGCAAGTAATACTACTACCAGCAATAGGGTGAGAAAGCTAAAAAGCGAAAAGTCTTTAAAAGTAAACTGTCGTTCCATCGATAACTACCCGTTTTGGGTGAAAAAAGTCGAGCCGAGCCTGGGATTATCTATTGTTTTGAAAGGCGGTTCAACCCAAGAAATGATTGTGACGCGTTGTCGAATGAAAAGCGCCCAGCCCGATGCTTCCTTAATGAGTCAATTATTTTAATCAAACGACTTTCAACGTTGAGTATAGTTAAATGTCGGTGAAATAATAGAGTGGTGCCTGCAGAGTATCCGGTAGGTTTGGTTAAGACTCATTGAGAACGTCCCTAGGAGGCTTTCCATTCTCGGACAGCCTCCTCCGCCCAACCGTGCGCATTTTAATCTGTTTGAGTCAAAATAAAAGCGATGCTTATGGTTCGTCCGCCGGTTGATTGTTAGTCCAGTCTTGCAATGCTTCAATGATGCTTAGCGCTTGATCCCGGCTGGAAATGTTAAATTTTGACTTTTGCTGGTATTCCCCGTTGCGTTTCTGGTAGCGGCGAATGGTATATTTCTCTGGACCGTAGGCCTCTTTCGTACGATTCCATTCCTGATAGCGATAAATCAGCGTTGCCCAAGCCCCTTTGCTCAACACTCTTTTATCTAATTCTTTTACGGTAACGACGCCATCTTCGGTATAATCTATCGTCAATTCATCAACACTCTCGGCCATATATTTTCCTCGTTTGGGCAATCAACAAATAATTTGTGCTAAGTATATCGTTTTATCAACACAAAGAAAGTGTAAAGCGATAGCGAATGATTTAGCATTTTGACATTATTTTGCTTTGATAAAATTTACCGCGATGAGGCTCCCCTGATTTGGCTGTATCTTGAGCAATCAATCTGTTATAGGCAGAGGGTAGGTGAGTTTCTTATAAGGAATAGGTAAAATAGTAATTTTGTTGCGTATTTAGTTCACACTGAATATGATTATTTGACGTCAATTGGTTAAGGAGGAAACAACCAAGGTGACCACAATTCATTCCTCTGCTTTGGTCGATGTCCAGGCGCATATTGATGAAGGTGTTGAAGTCGGGCCATACTGCGTGATCGGACCTGATGTTCGTATCGCCAATGGTTGCAAGCTAGTCAGTCATGTGGTGATTCGCGGCCGTGTTACCCTCGGTGAAAATAATGAAGTCCACCCGTTTGCCTCGCTCGGTCAACCCCCGCAAGATTTAAAGTATGCCGGCGAATCAACTGAGTTGGTGATTGGTAATAATAACAGCATTCGGGAATCCGTCACCATGAGTTTAGGCACCGATGGAGGTGGCGGAATAACCCGCGTCGGCGATAATAATTTATTTATGGCCTTGGCTCATGTGGGACATGATTGTCGCATAGCTAATCATTGTGTCTTCGCCAATGCCGCCACCTTAGGCGGTCATGTCGACGTTGGAGATTATGCCATCATTGGTGGTTTAAGTGCGATCCATCAGTTTGTCCGAGTCGGGCGTCATGCCATTATCGGTGGGGTATCGCCCGTGGTTCGTGATGTGATCCCCTTTGGGGCTGTTTCAGGCAATCGAGCTTCATTAGATGGCCTTAACATCGTCGGTCTGCGTCGGCGTGGTTTTGATAAAAAAGTGATTCGGGATTTAACGAAAGCCTATAAGCTTATTTTTGAAGAAACCAATAGTTACATTGAAGAGCGCGCAAAAAAAGTCGCGGCAGAATATCATACGATTGACGAAGTCAACGAGTGGCTTGAATTTATTAGAAGTTCTAAAAGAGGACTTTGTATACCCATGAGCGTTGAGTTGAAAAAAACCGATGCATAAGCTGTGGCTATCCCCCGAGCGATATCGATCAAATGGCGAATGCACCAATAAGGGGTTATGCTTTTTGTGATGACCTCTTATGGTGCGTAAATGATGCGAATGAGTGTTATTTAAGTCACATTCTCCTCATTT
>VAPL010152729.1_pt1 | contig 14217 bp, 13 predicted proteins | sample 3395061 | NCBI WGS metagenome assembly VAPL01 (sample SAMN08290444, study PRJNA428436) | hydrothermal vent metagenome | isolation source: Deep-sea hydrothermal vent chimney 2 | place: Pacific Ocean: Juan De Fuca Ridge | depth 2182 m m | reverse complement strand
TACTCTCTTTCCCTGCACGCCCCCCTGCGGATCTATGACGGCCTTTATGGATACCCGTCACAGGTATGATGACTTACACCCACCCAACACCTCTACCCGTCATTCCCGCGGAGGCGGGAATCCAGACTATATAAAACAGCCTGATTTAACTTCTGGATACCCGCCTGCGCGGGTATGACGGTCTTAATTATTTAAATTGTTTTAAGAAACGCACATCGTTTTCATAAAACAACCGCAAATCATTTACACCGTAACGCAACATGGCGAGGCGCTCTACACCCATGCCAAAAGCTAAACCGGTGTATTTTTCGGTATCGTATTTAACCGCTTTAAACACATTCGGGTGCACCATGCCGCAACCTAATACTTCCAGCCAACCGGTATGGCTGCAAACCCGACAACCTTCGCCGCTGCACATCACGCATTGAATATCCGCTTCAGCTGATGGTTCGGTAAACGGGAAATAGGACGGCCGAAAACGCACTTCCAAATCTTCGCGTTCAAAAAATAACTGTAAAAAGTCGATAAGCAAGGCTTTCAAATCTGAAAACGTGACTTTTTCATCCACAACCAAACCTTCGACCTGGTGGAACATTGGCGTATGGGTAATATCTGAATCACAACGATACACCCGCCCCGGTGCAATCACCCGAATAGGTGGTTCGTTTTGCTCCATGGTGCGAATTTGAACAGGCGAGGTATGGGTTCGCAATACAGTTTTATCATTAAAATAAAACGTGTCGTGCATGGCTCTTGCCGGATGTGATTCGGGAATATTAAGCGCTTCGAAATTATGATAATCATCTTCAATTTCAGGGCCAACAGCAGAACTAAACCCCATTTGGGAAAACAACTTTTCAATACGCTGCATAGTACGGGTAACCGGGTGCAAACCACCCGCAGGAACAGAACGCCCCGGCAAACTCACATCCACTTTCTCGGAAGAAAGCTTTTCATTTAAAAGCACTGTTTCCAGTTCAGTTTTTTTCGCTTCAAGTGCTTGCTGTACCTGTTGCTTGGCCTGATTAATCACCTGCCCGGCTTTTGGCCGCTCTTCGGCCGACAACGAACCGAGTTGTTTCATACGCGAGGTGATTTCACCTTTTTTACCTAAATATTGCACCCGAATATCATCGAGTGCTTTTACATTGGTAACGGATGCGATGGCGTTTGTTGCATTGCTGATCAGTTTATCGAGTTCTGCTTGCACGGTTTAGGCTTCTTTTATTTATTTTTAAAAACAAAAAGGGAGGCTTTAGCAAAGCCTCCCTTTTAGAGTCTGCTTACAATCTTAATCAATGATTAAGATGCTAGCAATAGTTACAGATTGGCTTTAGCTTGTTCTGCAATGGCTGCAAAAGCGGCTGCATCAAAAACAGCAATATCGGCCAGTACTTTACGATCGATTTCAATCGCGCCTTTCTTTAAACCATTAATGAAACGGCTATAAGTTAAACCATTCATACGTGCAGCCGCATTAATACGCGCAATCCATAAAGCACGGAATTGACGCTTACGTTGACGACGATCACGATACGCATATTGACCGGCTTTAGTAACTGCCTGTGTCGCTACACGAAATACATTTTTACGACGGCCTTTATAGCCCTTCGCTTGATCAAGAATTTTCTTATGACGCGCATGAGCGGTCACACCACGTTTTACTCTAGGCATATTCGCTTACTCCGCTTAACTATAAGGTAACATTTGACGTACTGAGGCTGTATCGGCTGCATTCACTTGCAGGATACTACGTAGCTGACGCTTACGCTTAGTACTCTTCTTGGTAAGGATATGTCTTTTGTGAGACTGTGCACGCTTGAATCCGCCCGAAGCTGTTCGCTTAAAACGTTTTGCCGCGCCACTATTACTTTTAATCTTTGGCATCGTTAGATACTCCGCATTCTATATTTCTAAGGTTAAAATATATAGTCAGAAAAATTCTAAAAACTTTTTCTGCTACTTCTTCTTCGGAGAAAGCACCATGACCATTTGCCGACCTTCCATTCTTGGAAATTGTTCGACAGTGCCAAGTTCATCCAGGTCGGCCTGCACACGTTTTAATAACTTCATGCCCAGGTCCTGGTGAGCCATTTCGCGACCACGAAAACGTAGTGTTACTTTGGCTCGATCTCCATTGCTAAGGAAACGTATCAGGTTGCGTAGTTTTACCTGATAATCCCCTTCTTCGGTTCCGGGACGGAATTTAACTTCCTTCACCTGAACCTGTTTTTGCTTTTTCTTCGCCGCATGTTTGCGCTTATTCTCTTCGAACAAGAACTTACCATGGTCCATAATGCGGCAAACTGGTGGTTTGGCATCGGGAGAAACTTCCACTAAATCCAGATCTTTTTCTTCAGCAAGATTCAGTGCATCGGCAATACTTAAAATGCCGAGCTGTTCTCCTTCATCATCAATAACCCGTACCTCAGGTACTCGAATATCCTCATTGATGCGTGTTGTCTTTATTGCGATACCTTATTCCTCCAAATGACTACGGCCGTGGAACACGATTTTTACTGCCAAATCGTGTAGACACGGCCACAGTTAGATTCTGTATTTCTCCTATCGACGACAATCAGCCAATAAAAGAACTTTGATGTAACGTATGTGCGCGGATTTTAAAGCTTATTTTCTTATTTCTCAAGCCTGAATTGGCTTGTAAGGCCTGTTTTTTCGGTTAACGGTACTATTTGGGAGCAAATTAGTGATTTTCTCTATTTATCTCAAATACAAGACACATATCAGGTATTATCATGCACTATTTTTGTTAAAGAATTTTCAATTGATATCAGATAAACTAACCCACAAACACTAAAAATACACTCAATATTCATGCAAGGACTCATTAATGGCGAATAAAACTATTCTTGTGACCGGTGGCGCAGGCTACATCGGCAGCCACACTGTTAGACAACTTGGCGAAGCAGGCGAAAAAATCGTTATCTTAGATAACCTTTCTACCGGCTTTGAAGCAGCTATTTTATATGGTGATTTTATCCTTGGAGACACAGGCGATAGTGAGTTAGTTGGGAAAATTTTAAAAGATTATGATGTTGACACCGTCATTCACTTCGCAGCACATACCATTGTTCCGGAGTCGGTTACTAACCCTTTAAAATATTACGGCAACAATACCTGCAACAGCCGTAGCTTGCTTGAGCAGTGTAATAAACACGGCGTTAAGAATTTTATCTTTTCATCCACTGCCGCCGTTTATGGTATTTTGGAATCAGGCTATGCCAAAGAAGATTCACCCAAAGAGCCCATTAACGCCTATGGCTCATCTAAATTAATGACTGAAATGATGCTGAAAGACGTGAGCTTTGCCTCCGATTTAAACTTTGTTGCGCTACGCTACTTTAACGTTGCAGGTTCCGACCCTCAATGTAGAATTGGCCAGTCCACGCCTAAATCAACACTATTAATTAAAGTTGCCGCAGAAGTCGCGGTTGGGAAACGTGAACAAATTTATATTTTTGGTACCGACTACCCTACAGAAGATGGCACCGGCATCCGAGATTATATTCATGTCGAAGATTTGGCCAATGCGCATTTATGTGCTCTGGATTATTTACGTAACGGCGGTGAATCAACCCGCTTAAATGTTGGCTATGGCCACGGCTATAGCGTGCGCGAAGTGCTTGATGCAGTAGAACGTGTTGATGGTAAAGCATTAAACATCGTAGAAAAAGAGCGCCGTGCCGGTGACCCACCAACTTTAGTTTCAATAGCTGAAGAAATTAAAACAAAATTGAACTGGAAACCCAAATACGATAACCTCGATGTGATCGTTAAAACTTCCCTCGACTGGGAATATAAACTAAAAGAAAATCCAGATGGGTTTATCTAGTCCAGTACTGTAAAAATAACTTGTTTAAACTATTCTGGATACCCGCCTTCGCGGGTGTGACGGCATACAAGATTAAAGTAAATCATTTAGTAAAATGCTGTTGAAAAGTGTTAACAAAATTATCTAACTCTGAAACTGGCAGCTCATTTATTCCTGCCGCAGCCTGACGACCTCCTCCCGTTTCAAATTGACGGCATAAAGCATCAGCCCCGGTTTTAGTTTTTAATGGAGCACGCACACTCACTTGATACACCCCTTCACCTTTAGATGTAAGCACAGCATGTGCCTTATCTGGATGCTGCTGTGCTAAGTCATTCCCATAGATACCACTGACACGTCTTGCCCATTTTTCATCAGGCAAAATGAAGACCGTTCCCATCGCAGTATTTGACTCATGTTTAATCGCTGAAGCTTTAGACATATCGTCCTTATAACCATTCAGCAATATATTGTATGCATCATCAAACTTTATAAAATCAAATGGATCTTTATACGGTTTTATCTTTTTATATAGTTCGGCGGGATGATAAAACAAATCATCTAATGAGCTACCGTATCCATTATAGTTAATACATGTGCCCAGAGTTTTAAGCAACTCAATATTTCCCTTCGATAAGTTTAATGGTTCAGAGGCATGCAAAGCACTTTCAAACATATTATCGCCAAAAGCAGCCGTAACAGCCCAAGCAAGATGTTTCCCATTTAAAGCATCATTAACTAACAAACTCGTGCATGTAGCCGGCTGAGTATCGATTATCGTTTGTAACTGAGGATGCACTGGAATTTCGCCCGCAAAATGATGGTCAAAATAAATAATATCTGCACCGGCATCCAAAAGAACATTTAAAGCCTCACGGTTTTTATCAAGCGAAATATCCAATACTGTAATAGTATCTCCCATACTGGCAGATACTTTTGATAAAAGACTAATATCACGCTTAATACCGGTCACTAACAAGCTATCAAGTGGTTGTGCTAATCTAAGCTGATGAAGCGCACAAATACCATCCGCATCACCATTAAAAACATCAATATTCATACATTTCCCTAGCTCTTTTTGTATTTTGAATGTACTAAATTATGTCATAATAACAATAAATTATCTTATTAAAGAGCTAGCAATATGAGCGAACAAAAAAGCAGCAATACTGTATGGCACCATGCCACAGTAACCCGTGAACGCCGAGAAAAACAGCATAATCACAAAAGTGTTATTTTATGGTTTACAGGTCTATCTGGAGCAGGCAAATCTACCCTTGCCCACTGTGTTGAAGAAAGACTATATCAACTAGGATCGAGTACCTTCGTTTTAGATGGCGACAATGTTCGTCATGGCTTGTGCGGAGATCTTACTTTCACTGATAAGGATCGAAAAGAAAATATACGTCGTATTGGCCAGGTGGCAAAACTATTTCTTGAGTCTGGCGTTATTGTTTTAACCGCCTTTATTTCTCCCTTTCGATCCGACCGACAGTTAATACGAAATATGGTACAACACGGCGATTTTTTAGAGATCTATTGCAATAGCCCAATCGAAGTCTGTGAACAGCGTGACATAAAAGGATTATATAAAAAAGCGCGCAGTGGTGAAGTTAAGGAATTCACCGGGATATCATCTCCCTATGAAGAACCTGAAAAACCTGAGCTCATAGTGCAAACAGGTTCAGATTCTCTGGAAAAATGTACAGACGATATAATAAAACTTTTAACAGAAAGAAATATAGTTACCAGCAGTTGATAGAATAACATTTAACTGCCTGAACACAATTATAACAAATCAGATGCTTCAGAAGGAACACGTTTAATGTATGTTGAAATTCTTATTTTAATCATCAGTCTAGTAGGCACAATTTACAGCTATTTCCTTTACCCTCTCATCTTGCTTGCATTACCAAAGAAAAACAGTTTTGAAACATCAGCTCAACTTGCCAATGAAATTGAACTTCCTTTTCTCACACTCATTATTACCGCATACAATGAAGAGTCACATATTAAGGAAAAAATTCAAAATACAATTGAAATTGATTATCCCGAACAAAAGCGAGAAATTCTGGTCGCATCTGATGGTTCAACCGACAACACAAATCTCTACGTAAATGAATTCACCAACAAAGGCGTGCGTTTAATCGAAGTAAAAGAACGAAAAGGAAAAGAAAATGCCCAGCTTGCAGCAATCAATGAAGCCAAAGGCGACATTCTTGTTTTTTCCGATGTTGCTACTCAAATTCCTAAAGAAGCACTTAAATTTATTACAGCAACGTTCAACAACGAAAAAATTGGCGCAATATCCAGTGAAGATCGCTTTATTACAGAAGACGGTCAAATTGCTGGTGAAGGTGCTTATGTAAAGTATGAAATGTGGTTACGTCGCCTTGAAGCAAGTGTCAATAGTTTAGTCGGCTTAAGTGGTTCATTTTTCGCTTGCAGAAAAAGCATATCCAAAAATTGGGATATAAATGTCCCCAGCGATTTTAATACAGCACTTAACTGTGTATCACAAGGTTTTGTAGCGGTGTCTCACCCTCATGTTTTAGGTTATTACCCAAACCTTAAAGATGAAAGCAAAGAGTACCAAAGAAAATTACGAACGGTTATTCGAGGTATGGCAGCTATTGCTCAGAAACCTGCCGTCTTAAACCCTTTCAAGCATGGCCTATTTGCATTTGAGGTGTTTAGCCACAAAATTATGCGCTGGCTAGTCCCCTGGTTTCAATTAACTTTATTTATATGCAACTTAGTTGTTTGGCAGGAACATTTCCTTTTTACATTGTTACTTATAGGCCAAGTTTCATTCTACACACTTGCCATTATCGGCTGGTTATCTAAATCACTCCGCAAAAACAACTTAGTTAAACTCCCCTTTTTCTTTATGCAAGTAAACCTTGCAATTGCTCATGCTAGCCTGCAATTCCTTACAGGCAAAAGAATAACTAAATGGGTTCCTTCTAAACGCTAAAGAAAGTATAGAGGAAAATTGCAAGATTATGCGTAACCAGATTAAAATTTTAAGGCCTGTTGGCAATACTATAACTGCTCGTATTAACAAAACGAATGGAACATTTTTCTCATCTTATAATTCATCATTCTTCAATTCTGGAACTGCTTCCCTGGCAGCAGCTATTATTGCCAGCCACAAGTTAAAACATGGCATTAAACAACCCGAGGTTATTGTTCCAGCCTACGGTTGCCCGGATCTTATTAGTGCAATTATTTATGCTAAAGCAATACCTGTATTGGTTGACCTGGAAGTAGATTCTCCGTTTTTATCAATTGAACAGATGAATACCGTTATTAACGAAAACACCATTGCTATTGTTGCTGTAAGATTTTTTGGTATATCAGAACAAAACAAAAAATTAACTGAAATTGCAAAACAGCATAATATCATCCTGATTGAAGATAGCGCACAAGGGTTCCCAACGAATGATATAGAATCATATTGGAATGGCGATTTTGTTGTTCTTAGCTTCGGCAGGGGAAAGCCAGTAAACTTGCTTGGTGGTGGCGCAGTATTAACGCGTAATGCAGAACTAATGAAATTACTACCATCACCAACACCTTTTAAAGAAAGTATATCCGGCAAGATTAAATATAATTTAAAATTATTTTTATATAATCAAACCATACACCCCATAGCTTATGGATTAATTACCAAAGTTCCCGGCTTAAATATTGGCCAGACAATCTACAAACCATTAAGAGATATCGAAGCTATAAGCAGCCATACAAAACTACTCCTAACTTCAAATATTGAAGCATACAAAAAATATAAAAATTGCCAGATAGAATACAACAACTTCTTTCGAGAGCTGAATGATAATAAAATAATAAACTTACCAGCAACTCTATCACATGATTTCGAACAACCCCTTTTGCGCTACCCGATTCTTATTAAAAATAAATCAGCGCGCAATCGAATATATAACTTGCTAAAACCCTATGGGGCATCACTAATGTATAAAGACCCTCTGCATAAAATTAGCAACATTGGCAACCTCATCAAAAAACAAAACAATTTTTATTCTAATGCGACACATTTTTCGCAACAGCTACTTACACTGCCAACACATGAAGGTGTTGACAATAATGTGATTGGAATTATTAAAAAAATAATAAAAGAAAGCTAAAATTAATTCTCTAAATTAAAATTACTGTTTCCTGTGATTTAAGAATGATTTGAATCGAGACCACTGCGACTTAAAATCAAACTTCTTATCATTTTTTTCAGGAAATATTATGACAAGAGGAATAAGTAAAACCTTTAACAAACCAGGTGATGGTTTTAATAAATGCCGCCAAACAGACGTGGTATTATCAACAGTTAAAATTCTGCCAAAATCCTTCCCTTCTAACAAGTAATCATCAATTAATTTATTTAAAATAATAAGGGCAAGATATCCTAATGAATGCTTGATACGATTATAATGTGCATCGATGTTAATAGTTGCTTTTAACAGATTATTCTTATCTAAGTACCACAGCATTAAATAGACGTAATTTGAAACACTCGGGGTATTTGACCATGCAATTACTTTATTCCAGTCAATATTATCATTGTGTTTATTAATTAAAAGAGCAGTATCAAGCAAAGCAAACATACCACCAACTTGTTTAAATCTCTCCGCCCAATGCGTTGCGATATATATAATTTGAAATTCTTTACCAAGCCTATATACTTTTAGCCCGTAAAAATCATCTGGAACTTTCTCTTTTTGAATAACATTCAACTGAAACACTGGGCTGTTACTGCATAACGATGTTTTCGGAAAAAGTTTCTTATGCACTTCAACCCAAACATCATCTCCGCTGTGCTGCCATGGCATTGTGTGATGTAACATTTTATAAAAGTCTTCAGAATAAGTTGATCTTTGTTCAAAACCTAGCCTGGATAGGATTTTTTCAGTTTTATCAACTTCGTCAACATCAACAAGAAGATCTATATCACGCATGATTCTGTAATATGGTTTCGGGTACAGGCTTGTACTAATCGACATTCCTTTCAACAAGGTAGGCACAATTCCCAACTTATTTAATTCTTCAACTATATTTTTTGTTGCATTAAGTTGCGCTTGAAACCAAAACTGACCACTCAGTTTGTTAACCGCAAGAGTTTTAGCAGGTATTTTATTATTGGAAGGGAGAATCGCATAATCAAGCACAATAGAGCCTAAGCCTGTCTGCACCAACCAATTTATCGCATTAGTATCAAGATTGATTGCTGGAGTTTCGGTACAAAAACTTTTTAATAGGCCTTTAATCTTACAGATTCGTAAATTCTGAGACTTGTCTTTAATCATTATGATTTAATAAATTACTGGCAAATAGAAGCAAGCCCTGCTTCGTTAAAAAAAAGAACGCCGCGCTATCACTCCTAAGGACCTGAGATTTGCCGTTGCAGTATAGCACAGCAACCTGACTCCTTCACATAACGAAATATTTTTTAGACTACAACTTTGTGTAGTCTAAAAATCAGCTTTTATGAATAATTTTTTCAATATTGTATTCTTTAGTGTTTTTAGCATGCGTAAAGATAATAAGCTCACCAATCAGACCCAATGCAAAAACTTGAACACCTAAAACAATCATTAAGGTTGCAATTACAAATATTGGTCGATCTCCTAGCGCAATATTAAAGAAAATTCGTTCAACAACAGGATATAAAAATAATAACCCTCCACTTATAAACATAAACGAACCAATCAAACCAAAAAATCGCAATGGTTTTTTTGTGAACTTAACCAGGAAGAAAATATTTAAAATATCAAGCAAACGACTAACATATGTTCTTGCTCCATAAATTCTACGGTACGTTTCTTTAGAAGACTGTTTAAGATTAACTTCTTTTACCTTGAATCCTCGCCCCTTCGCCGTAATAGGGAGGAAACGATGTTGATCTCCATAAACCACGATTTCTTCAATAATTTTACGTTTAAACAAACGAACGCCACAACCTAAATCTTTAAATGTACTTTTAGTAATAACTCCCAGTATTTTATGAAATACTTGTGCCATAAAGCGGTTCACAATAGAGTCCGTACGTGGGAAACGAGATGCAGTAATCATATCATTTGAATCAAACGCCTCTACGAACTTTGATAACTCACTTGGGTCAATCTGGTAATAAGCCGGCAAGGTTAAAATCAAGTCCCCTTTTGAATTTTCAAAACCTATATTAAGCGCAGCCGCCTCGCCGAATGTTTTTGCAAGTTTAATTACTTTAGTGTCATCATCTTCATTAACAATTTTAGTAAGCTGCTCAAGTTCCCGGTCAAAATGGCCGTCAACAACATAAATTACTTCGTATGGGTTTACTAATTGGGCAAGTGCAGATTTGTAATCTGCGTGCAAATCCATCAGATCATCATTGCGTTCACTAATTGGAATAACTACTGAAATAAACTCTTTATTTTCCATTTTTACCTTCACCCTTAATAATTCTAGCTGTTAAGCCTGTTAACTTATGTAATCTAACGTCACCTGTTTTATACACCAGTTCACTTATTGCACCACACATTATCAGAAATGCTACAAGAATAATAAGCAGCATCCCCGTACTAACATAAACCAGGCTAACTGTGCCTTCGGTAATCGCTTCATAACCTACCGCACCTAAGCACAGTAAACTTAAAATACCAAAAGGAATAGACAAAATACTAAACCACAACAAAGGCCTTGAACTAAAAGCAATAATTGTTTTAATGGTAAGCAGATCCATCAAAACTTTGTATATACGAGACAAACCATATTTTGACTCACCAAAACGTCGTGCATGGTGGCGAACTTTTATTTCTGCAACACGCGCACCGGTTAACGAAGCCATTGCTGGAATAAACCGATGCATTTCAGAATACAGAGGAACTTTTTTTATAATATCAGAACGGTATGCTTTTAATGAGCAACCATTGTCTTTAATTGGAACACCCGTTACTTTACCGATAATCCAGTTTGCGATTTTAGATGGGATTTTTCTTGTTATCAGTTTATCTTGACGTTTATGCCGCCAACCTACCACGAGGTCGTAACCTTCGTTAATTTTTTCAATAAACAGGGGGATATCACCAGGGTCATTTTGTAAATCACCATCCATTGTAATTATTATTTTCCCCTCAGCATTATCAATGCCTGCAGCCATAGCAGGAGTTTGCCCATAATTACCACGAAATTTAATAATTTTAAGATTTGGATCTTTTAAAGCCAGTTCAGCAGCAATTTTAACTGTATTATCGGTGCTCCCATCATCAGAGAAGATTATTTCGTAGCTTGCTCCCAAGGAGTCCGCAGCAGTCTTAATTGCTTCATAAAGCAACTCGACATTCTCTTCCTCATTATACAATGGTGCTATAATTGACAATTCCATTCCCACTCACCCATTTATGATACTAAAAATCTTTGAGATAAATCATACAAGATTATGATTTTACGACAATTTTAAGTATATGCCCACTCATGTACCCTGCTATTAGAAAAAATTAAAAATAAAGTAAATAATTACCTTTTAAACTGAACAAATATTAACCACTTATGTAACACAGATCATTTCGACAAACTTCTCACTGTACTAATAAGTTGTCCACGCGTGTCCAATATTATCATGTCATAATATTGACTTGATACATATAATATCGACTGTTATTGCTTTTAAATAGTTATAATTATCGAATTGCGCAAACAAATTACATCTTTACCCATAATATGGGTTAAAAAAATTAATAAGCAGTAACAAAATGAATAACAAATCAAAATAAATGCTGCTAACTAATCTTTACATACGTTATGTATTAACTCATTTTTAAATATAACCGTCACTTTACAATTTCGACCAGCAGTGCGATATCTTCAGAGAAGCCGGAGTATTTAATATCAGTTAAATTTCCATTGCTATTGATAACAAAAGAAGGGGTAAACTTACCATCTTTTGGTTTGTACCACGCTGCTTTATATTTACCTTTTGGAAGTTTTATTTTCAAACTCCCGGCACCAACACTTGAATGAGCACCTATATCAATATAAGTCACATATCGTAACCCACTTAAACCTCTCGTACTTGCTTGCCCTGGTTCTTCACTAATAATTGATTGCAATGGATCCATTTTATTTATTTCGGAATAAAATCCATTAATAAAGTCATAAAAATACATATGATCCTGCATTACATTATGAAGCGCTGGAGAGTACTCATTTTTAATATCAAGCCATGTTGCTTCACTTGTGCCAGAACCACCATAAGTAAACATTTTCCAAAAAGTTTTTCTGTAAGCAAAGCGTAAATCTTTATTGTTTATACTCGCATCACTCCATAAATTATTGGGTAATTTTTTTCCAAAGAACTTACCCAATATTTTCTGCAGCATTGTTAACCGAAGCTTGTACCTAACAGGTTCATTCATTATAACCGGTTTAGTCCATTCTCTTTTTGGTAACTCATTAGCTTGATGTAAAAAACCAATATCAACATCTGCTTGTTGCCATATATTTTCTGACAAACCAATTGGCAAGTTATAAGGATCGTATTTTCGTATCCAGGGAATATATTTTTTATTACTTAACGCTACAAAATTCTTTCCATTGTTCGGCTTATGCTCCATTTCATTACCTAGCTCCCAATAAACATTTGAATATGCAGCAAATCGGCTTACGATGTAGCGGATATAATTTTTCTTTAGTCTATCATTGCCATCTTTCCATACATTAAAAGGTTGTTCATCCCCATTCGTATTAAATTTAAACCAGTCAGTTTTATCTCTAGACCAAGTATCGAAAAATGATATTTGTACATTTATGCCACGTAACATACATTGTTGAATAATCCACTCTGCCTTTCTAGTCCATTCAAGATCCCAACTCACATTATCTTTTTCCAGAAGGAACAAGCCAACTTTAAGCAATATACCATTATGTTTATATTTCTTTAAAAGATTCAGGTAACTCTTAATCTCATTGTTAGTTAAAATACGCTTATTAACATATTTACCTTTACGCTCCGGGCCATAATTTTGAGCTGCAAACCATTTCCCTCCAACCCAATAATGAGGAACACCATCATCATGTACTAAATATGTTGGGTTGCCTGGATCCACCTTGATATGGCCATGGTTTGTTACTAACTCGGGGTTATCTGTTACATAAAAATATCCATTTTTTATCAATTTAGCATTCAATTTTATAGTGTATTTCCACGTTCCAGATTTATTTGGCATAAAACGAGTGCGCCAAATTTGTTTGCCATTCTCAATACCATCATAAAACCCAGAAACTTTAAAGACCTTACCTTCTGCTGACTCAAATACTGCTTCAATATTTGAAAGATTGTAATCAAATGGTTCTTGAAGAATACTTTCTGAAGTAATTGTATGCTCAAAAACACCATATAAAGGTACCTTTTCTATAGCAGCACCCACATCAAAAACAAGTGTTAGTTGACACAGTAAGACAAAGGCTTTAAACAGCTTTAACATTCTATTATAAAGTTCCTTTTCTAGAGTTCAATTTAGACTTAAGTACTTCCAATAAACTTATCTTCCCTTTCCCTGGCAAGTTCATTAAATATTCTTCTTGTAAACGAGTTACAAATTCAGGGTATTTAACGCCCCGTAATGGCTTAAAACCTGGTCCTGCACCTAAATGAATCGCTTCATAACCGGCTTCGTGTGCTAATTTTGCACTTTTTTCACAGGCAGCAAACCAGGGAAAACAAAATTGACGTACTGTTTTATTTGAAAGTCTGGATTCGATTATACTCTTGGATAATACTAACTCATCCCGCATGGCATTCATCATTTCATCATCAGTTTCATAATTTAAATTTGCCGGTTTTAGTTCATCGACCACATTCATTAGTTCCTGACGCCAATTATTTCTTTTAAAAAATGACGCATCCCCATTATCCTTTACATAGGATTCACAGGCATTTCGAACAATATCACTATCCAGGTACTTTAGTTGGCCGCCAAGCCTGGGGAAATGCTTATACACAGGATGTCCAAGTACAAAATCACGGTACATAACCGTTCCGGACTTCTCTTTTACAAATCCAGGTATATGAATATTACCATAGTGATATGGATCGAAATCAGGGTTTACAAAATCAATTATTTTGGGAGATGTCGACACTAGCATGTGAAACATACCATGCGACTCAATATCGACATAACCACTATTGTGAAGAGCTTCAATTTCAGCCCAGTTGCAGAGTGGTTTATCACTAAAGTCACGTTTTAGAACCGCTGCATACTCATCTGCAGCAAGTTCATCATTTATTGTTGGCCCTACTTTATTAGACTCTGACGTTAACCCTGGCAATACAAATGCAGTAATTTTTTTATTGTACTTTTCCAGCAAAGGTAATCCTGTTGTCCATACAGAGC
>VAPL010620459.1_pt1 | contig 14230 bp, 27 predicted proteins | sample 3395061 | NCBI WGS metagenome assembly VAPL01 (sample SAMN08290444, study PRJNA428436) | hydrothermal vent metagenome | isolation source: Deep-sea hydrothermal vent chimney 2 | place: Pacific Ocean: Juan De Fuca Ridge | depth 2182 m m | reverse complement strand
TTGATTGCACCGATAGCGATGGAAGAAGGGTTGCGTTTTGCGATCCGTGAAGGTGGTCGAACTGTTGGTGCAGGTGTCGTCGCGAAAATTATCGAATAATTAATTATGACAAATCAACGTATACGCATTAGGTTAAAAGGTTTTGATCATCGTTTGATTGATCAGTCGGCGCGGGAAATTGTAGAAACGGCAAAGCGAACCGGAGCTCAGGTTCGAGGCCCCATTCCTTTGCCAACTAAAAAAGAGCGTTTCACCATCTTGATTTCCCCTCATGTGAATAAAGATGCTCGAGACCAGTACGAGATTCGAACGCATAAGCGGTTGATGGATATTGTTGATCCCACCGATAAAACCGTTGATGCATTAATGAAACTCGACCTCGCTGCTGGGGTTGATGTGCAGATAAAGCTAAATTAAGTAACGACTAGATCTTGATAGCATGCAGGCGCATGTGAGTCAGTTAATCGCACCTCTAATCAATCGCAATTAGAGGAGATGAGGATATATAATAATGGCAATTGGTTTAATAGGCCGCAAACGTGGTATGACGCGTATATTTACGGCTGAGGGTGAATCGACCCCTGTTACCGTGTTGGAAGTTGAGCCAAATCGGATAACGCAACGAAAAACTCGTGAGTTAAATGGTTATGATGCCGTTCAGCTCACCGTGGGTATCAAGCGGACTTCTCGGTTAAGTAAGGCGCTGATTGGGCATTATGCGAAAGCTTCCGTGCCGCCTGGCCGAGGACTTTGGGAGTTTCGTTTGAATGAAGGGGAAGGTGAGGACCTGTTACCCGGTGTTGAGGTTAACGTGACTTTTTTTAGTGAAGGGCAGTTAGTCGACGTGGTTGGTACGGCCATCGGAAAAGGGTTTGCGGGCACGGTCAAGCGGCATAACTTTAAAATTAAAGATGCCACGCATGGTAATTCTCTCTCTCATCGAACGCCGGGATCCATCGGTCAAAACCAGACGCCAGGCCGCGTTTTCAAAGGCAAGCGCATGGCGGGTCAAATGGGTAACTGTCGTCGTACCGTTCAGAACTTAGAAATAGTTAAAGTGGATGAAGCTCGCAATTTGCTATTACTAAAAGGCTCTGTTCCAGGCGCTAAAGGCGGTGATGTGATCATTCGTCATACTGTCAAAGCGAAATCCTAGGGGGGAGTATGGATATTCAAATCACCAACGCTGAAGGTCAAGCTGTAGATACGAAGCTTGCGTTGTCTGCTCGTGTTTTTGGGGTGGATTTTAATGAAGCTTTAGTTCATCAAATTGTGACGGCTCAGTTAAGTGCAGCTAGAGCGGGCACTAAAGCACAGAAAACACGTGCTCAAGTCAGGGGGGGGGGTGCTAAGCCCTGGCGGCAAAAAGGGACTGGGCGTGCGCGCTCGGGGACCATCCGAAGTCCGATATGGCGTGGTGGTGGCCGTACGTTTGCGGCAACCCCATCTAACTATGAACAAAAAGTTAATAAGAAAATGTATCGTGCGGCGGTACGTGTCATTTGGTCTGAGCTGGTACGCCAAGATCGATTGATCGTTTTAGATAGCTTGGCTTTGGAAACACCAAAAACGAGAGAGATGGTTGCGTTATTGAAGCGTTTAGGGCTTGATAATGTGCTCGTTGTGGCGAAAGATGTTGCCGAAAATTTGTCGTTGGCTTCGCGAAATCTAATCAATGTAGATGTAAAATCGGTATCCCAGGTGGATCCGGTATCGCTGATCGCCTTTGAAAAAGTGCTTATCACAAAAGAGGCATTGGCAGATTTAGAGGAGAATTTACCATGAGTGAAAATCGATTACTGCAATTGATATTAGCGCCTCATGTCTCTGAAAAAACCACGAATGCGGCAGAAGAAAGTCGCCAGGTTGTATTTAAAGTATTAAGAGATGCAACCAAGACCGAAATTAAAGCAGCGGTGGAATTGCTGTTTAATGTAAAAGTTGATCGTGTTCAAACGATGAATATGAAGGGTAAGTCGAAGCGCAGAGCAGGCGCTAGTTTTGGTCGCCGTCCCCACTGGAAGAAAGCTTATGTCGCTCTGGCCCCCGGCCACGATATCGATTTTATGGGCGCGGAGTGAAAGGTTAGAAGGTAATAATTATGCCGGTTATAAAATCAAATCCGACGTCGCCTGGGCGACGCTTTGTCGTCAGGGTCGTTAACCCTGAATTACATAAAGGGCAGCCATATAGTCGTCTGCTTGAAAAACAGATACAAAATAGCGGAAGAAATAATAAAGGCCGCATTACCGTTCGGCACCGAGGGGGTGGTCATAAACACCATTATCGGCAAATTGATTTCAAGCGTAATAAAGATTCGGTACCTGCCCGTGTTGAACGCTTAGAATACGATCCGAACAGAAATGCACATATCGCCTTATTGCTATATGCAGATGGTGAGAGACGTTATATTATAGCGCCGAAAGGTTTGAAAACGGGTGATTCGCTGGTTTCGGGGGTGGATTCGCCAATTAAGGCAGGTAATTGTTTGCCACTACGTAATATCCCGGTAGGCTCGTTAGTGCATTGCGTGGAATTAAAGCCAGGCAAGGGAGCACAGATTGCTCGTAGTGCGGGGACTTCTGTTCAGTTAGTTGCTAAAGAAGGGCGGCATGCGATGCTGCGACTTCGATCGGGTGAAATTCGCAAAGTGCTTGCCGATAGTCGAGGCACGGTTGGTGAAGTCGGTAACTCAGAACATAACTTGCGCTCTTTAGGCAAAGCGGGCGCGAAACGTTGGCGCGGGGTTCGACCGACAGTCAGGGGGGTGGCTATGAACCCGGTTGATCACCCTCATGGTGGTGGTGAAGGCAGAACCTCAGGTGGTCGTCATCCGGTAACGCCTTGGGGTGTACCAACAAAAGGTTATAAGACTAGGCGCAACAAACGTACGAGCAAATTAATTGTTCGTAGACGCAAGTAATAATATTTAGAGTGAGATAACTGATGCCGCGTTCTATCAAGAAAGGCCCGTTTATTGATTCGCATCTCTTAGAGAAAGTTCAAAAGGCCATTGAGACGAATAACCGACGCCCGATTAAGACATGGTCGAGACGGTCAATGATTATTCCCAATATGGTGGGCCTCACCATTGCCATCCATAATGGTAAGCAGCATGTTCCTGTGTTGATTAATGAAAACATGGTAGGGCATAAATTAGGTGAATTTGCTGTGACTCGAAATTATCGGGGACATACAGCGGATAAGAAATCAAAATAGTTGAGGTCTGAACATGCAGGTCGATGCAAAACTAAAGTTTGCTCGAATTTCCGCGCAGAAAGCACGTTTGGTTGCTGATCAAGTGCGGGGGTTAGATGTTGAAGAGGCGTTGAGAGCACTAAAATTTAGCAATAAAAAAGCCGCAGGCATTGTTAAAAAAATAGTGGAATCAGCGATTGCTAATGCAGAGAATAATGAAGGGGCAGATATTGATGACCTGAAAATATCTGCTATTACCGTCGATGAGGGGCCGACCTATAAGCGTATACAAGCACGTGCGAAGGGTCGAGCTAACCGAATCTTAAAGAGAACGAGTCACATCATTGTGACGGTATCCGACCAATAAGGGGAAATAATATGGGTCAAAAAGTACACCCGACTGGATTTCGTCTCGGTATCGTGACCGACTGGAATTCAAAATGGTATGCGGATACCAAGGATTATGCAAAATTTCTTAACATTGATTTGTCGGTGAGAGATTTTTTGCGCAAAAAATTGGCGCATGCCTCGGTGAGCAAAATACAGATTGAAAGACCGGCAAGAAATGCACGGATTACGATTCACTCTGCACGTCCAGGTATCGTGATTGGGAAGAAAGGTGAAGATATCGATAAACTTCGCTTAGAGATATCCAAGCGAATGGGTGTGCCTGTCCATATCAATGTGGAAGAAATTCGCAAACCTGAGCTGGATGCCCAGCTTGTGGCAGAAGGGGTTGCACAGCAATTGGTTAAGCGAATTATGTTCCGCCGCGCCATGAAGCGAGCGGTTTCTAATTCCATGCGACTCGGTGCGCAAGGTATCCGTATTAATGTCGCTGGTCGACTCAATGGTGCTGAGATTGCTCGCAGTGAATGGTATCGAGAAGGTCGGGTGCCATTACACACCTTAAGAGCAAATATCGATTATGGTTTGGCTGAAGCCAATACCACGTATGGCATTATTGGCATTAAAGTGTGGATTTTTAAGGGCGAGGTCTTTGAGCCGCCTGCCGCAGGTGCAGAAGAGAGTGTCGAGACGAAAGTCGCGAGCAGTTAGGGGCGTTTGATATGCTACAACCAAAACGAACAAAATTTCGTAAAGCTTTTAAGGGTAAAAACCGAGGTTGGGCAGCCAGCGGCAATAAGGTTAACTTTGGTGAGTTTGGTCTAAAAGCCGTCGACCGGGGTCGGATTACGGCGCGTCAAATTGAGGCGGCTCGACGGGCAATGACTCGCAGTATTAAGCGTGGTGGGAAAATTTGGATACGCATTTTTCCTGACAAACCGATTACTGAGAAACCCTTAGAGGTTCGAATGGGCAGCGGCAAAGGCAATGTTGAGTATTGGGTGGCGCTAGTTCAGCCGGGTCGGATGCTGTATGAGATGGAAGGGGTCAGTGAAGAGTTGGCGAGAGAAGCGTTTAAATTAGCCGCTGCCAAGTTACCCATCCGTACAACCTTTGTGATTAGAACGGTGATTTGATGAAAGCAGATGATTTAAGGCAGCAAGATGTTGCAGATTTAGAAAAGGAATTGAACGAATTACGTCGCGAGCAATTTAATCTAAGAATGCAAAAAGCCACAGCTCAGCTTGGACCAACCCATCAAATCAAAGGGAATCGTAGAAATATTGCGCGAGTTAAGACGGTTTTGAATGAAAAGTATAAAGGTTTAGTCCAATGAGCGATGAAAGCAAGGTGGCGCGCACCATAACAGGGCGTGTAATAAGCGATAAAATGGATAAAACAATCACCGTTTTGATTGAAAGAAAGGTCGCTCATCCTATTTATAAAAAGTATGTAAAAAGATCGACAAAATTACATGCGCATGACGCCGAGAATGAGTGCCAAGAGGGTGACTTAGTCACCATTGCGCAATGTCGACCGATTTCAAAAAGTAAAACATGGCGACTTGTTCAAGTTGTCGGTAAGGCCTCCTAACCAAGAAACGCAATTACCTCGACAAAGGTATTTTTGTTCCCGGTTAAATATGGTAAAATCCGCTCCCATTTCGAAATGGTGGCATATAATAGTTGTTGTCGGAGTGTATCCATGATTCAAATGCAGTCGGTGTTGAATGTTGCTGATAACAGTGGTGCCCGCCGCGTTATGTGTATAAAAGTATTAGGCGGCTCACGCCGGCGGTATGCAGAGGTTGGCGATATTATAAAAGTGAGCGTTAAGGACGCTATTCCCCGAGGAAAAGTCAAAAAAGGGGAAGTTTTTGACGCCGTTGTGGTGAGAACGCGCAAAGGGGTTAGACGCTCCGATGGCTCGGTTATTCGTTTTGACAGTAATGCGGCCGTGTTGCTAAATAACCAACAGCAACCGATTGGTACGCGCATCTTCGGGCCTGTTACGCGTGAACTGCGAACAGAAAATTTTATGAAGATAATATCGTTAGCGCCTGAAGTTCTTTAAGGGCGAATGAGAACAGGAACATGAAAAAGATACGTAAAGGTGATGATGTCATTGTGATCGCAGGGCGAGATGCCGGAAAACGCGGCACGGTGCTTCGTATGCTTGACAAGAAGGTGGTCGTTGACGGCATCAATATGGTGAAGCGACATACCAAGCCCGATCCTAATGCGGGCAAACCAGGTGGTATTCTCGCCAAGGAAGCGCCATTAGATATCTCTAATGTCATGCTATTCAATCCCACATCCAATAAAGGGGATCGAGTGGGGTTTTTGACTCAAGAAGATGGCACGAAAGTGAGAATATATAAGTCGACAAATGAAGTTGTTGACCTGTGAGAGATTAAAAAATGGCTAGGCTGAAACAGATATATAAAGAAAATGTGATCAGCAAATTGACTGATCAATTTGGTTATAAAAGCATAATGGCTGTGCCAAAAATCACCAAAATTACGCTGAATATGGGGGTTGGTGAGGCGGTTGGCGATAAAAAAATACTCGACCATGCGGTCAAAGATCTAAAATTAATCGCTGGTCAACAACCCATCGTAACGAAAGCTCGAAAATCCATTGCGGGTTTTAAAATACGTGAAGAATGGCCGATTGGCTGTAAGGTGACGTTACGAAAAGAGCGTATGTATGAGTTTCTTGATCGTTTGATCAATATTGCCATTCCACGAATTCGAGATTTCCGTGGTTTGAGTGGTAAATCATTTGATGGACGCGGCAATTACAGTATGGGAATCAAAGAGCAGATCGTATTTCCTGAAATTGACTACGATAAAATTGACAAGCTGCGTGGCTTGGATATAACGATCACCACAACGGCAGCGAGTGATGAAGAAGGGCGCGCCTTGTTAACTGCATTTAATTTACCGCTGAAAGGCTAAGGTATTCGTATGGCTAAAAAAAGCACGATCAATCGTGAAAATCGACGCATTAAGATGGTAGAAAAATTTGCGGCGAAACGCGCTGAGCTGAAGCAGAAAATGTATAATTTAGACCTTTCTGAAGAAGAAAGAACAGAAGCACGCACAAAGTTCCATGCATTACCAAGAAACGCTAGCCCGGTCAGACTGCGTAACCGTTGCCAGCTCACCGGTCGACCTCATGGTTTTTACCGAAAATTTGGCTTATCGAGAAATAAGTTGCGAGAAGCAGCCATGCGTGGAGATGTACCAGGTTTAGTGATGGCTAGCTGGTAAAACGATAAATATTTTTTAGAGGTGCCTTATTGTGGCTATGTCTGACCCTATTGCGGATCTTTTGACTCGAATTAGAAACGCTCAAAATGCTGGGAAATCCGAAGTCTCCATCCCGGGGGCTCGCTTGAAAAAAGCGATCGCGAAGGTGATGCAAGACGAGGGATATATTGCGGGTTTTGATGTGACGGAGGTCGATAAAAAACAGACGCTATCTGTGAAGTTGAAATATTTCGAAGGTAAGCCTGTTATCGACAGTATTCGTCGAGTCAGCCGTCCAGGTTTGCGAGTATATAAATCGGCTAAGGATTTACCCAAAGTTGATAATGGACTGGGTATTGCGATTGTGTCTACCTCCAAAGGGGTAATGACCGATCGAGCGGCCCGAAAATTGGGTTTGGGCGGCGAAGTCATGTGTTACGTCGTGTAAGCGAGGAGAACAAGTTGTGTCACGAGTTGCGAATAACCCCATATCTATCCCTAAAGGGGTAGAGGCAGAAATCAATCTCCAACACATATCTGTGAAAGGTCCGCAAGGGGCTTTAGATATGCATTTCAGTGAAAGTATTGCCGTGAATATTGAGGCGGATCAGATTACTTTTGCCACCAAGGATAATGGGGCTTCCAAAGCATTAGCGGGTACTACCCGTTCGCTGGTCAACAATATGGTCGTTGGCGTATCTAAGGGTTTTGAGAAAAAGTTAAGATTAGTCGGCGTGGGTTATCGAGCGCAGATGCAAGGTAACAAGCTGAATTTAACCTTAGGCTTTTCTCACCCTGTTGAGTTTACCGTCCCAGAAGGCATTAGCATTGAGACGCCAAGCCAGACTGAAATCGTGGTAAAAGGTATCAATAAGCAGAGGGTTGGGCAGACCGCCGCCGATATTCGCGCCTATCGTGAACCTGAACCATACAAGGGCAAGGGCGTGCGTTATGATGATGAAACCATTGTGCTCAAAGAAGCCAAGAAAAAATAAAGGCTAACATGATGAACAAGAAAGCTGCTCGGATGCGTCGAGCCACTAAAACGCGCAAGCTAATTAAAGAAAAAAAGCAGACTCGGTTATGTATTTACCGTTCGCCACGCCACATTTATGCGCAAGTTATTTCGGCGGATGGTGAACATGTGATTGCTGCTGCCTCTACCGTAGAAAAAGAACTGAAGGCGGGGGGGGGATCCACAGGTAATGTGGAGGCCGCTAAAGCTGTTGGTAAATTGATCGCAGAAAGAGCGAAAGAGAAAGGGGTGTCGCGGTTAGCGTTCGATCGATCGGGTTTTAAATACCATGGCCGCATTAAGGCGTTAGCAGATACTGCACGAGAGAATGGGCTTGAATTCTAAAGACAGAGGGTGTTATGGCAAATTTTAGTAGTGCAGGTAAAGGAGACGATCTTTTAGAGAAATTGGTGGCTGTTAATCGAGTCGCAAAAGTGGTAAAAGGTGGTCGTCAATTTGGTTTTGCTGCGTTAACTGTGGTCGGTGACGGTAATGGCAAGATTGGCTTCGGTAGTGGTAAAGCGCGTGAAGTCCCGATCGCTATCCAAAAAGCCATGGAAAAGGCGAGAAGGGAAATGGTTAATGTTAATTTGAGTGGTAAAACATTACAGTATCCGATTGTTGCCAGACATGGGGCGGCGAAGGTATTTATGCAGCCAGCCTCCGAAGGGACTGGGATTATTGCGGGTGGTGCCATGCGGGCGGTATTTGAGGTGCTTGGTGTGCAGGATGTGCTCGCAAAATGTATCGGTAGCAACAATCCGATCAATGTGGTAAGAGCCACAGTCAAAGGCCTTGAGCAAATGGCTTCGCCTGAGGCGATTGCTGCCAAACGTGGCAAAACCGTGCAAGAAATATTGGAATAAACTGCGATGAGTTCCGGAAACAGATTAAAATTGACCCTCATTAAAAGCAAATTTGGGCGTTTAAAGAACCATCAGGCTTGTGTGAAAGGTCTAGGTCTTCGAAAGATGCACCATAGCGTGGTGGTGACAAATAGCCCTGAAATACAGGGTATGATTAACAAAATCTCTTACTTAGTTAAAGTGGAGGACGCCTAAGCATGTTTCTTAATACGATAAAGCCTGCCAGTGGTTCCCGTCCAGCAAAAAAACGGGTAGGGCGCGGTATTGGTTCGGGTTCAGGAAAAACCTGCGGTCGAGGTCATAAAGGGCAAAAATCACGTTCGGGTGGTCAAGTACCGATTGGTTTCGAAGGTGGTCAGATGCCTTTGCAGCGACGGTTGCCAAAAGTCGGGTTTAGTTCGCGTAAGGGGCAATTCCGAGCGGAGGTGAGGCTTCACGAATTAGCTAAAGTGACGGGTGAGCAAATCACATTAGACACGCTGAAAGAGGCGGGTGTAGTGAATAAACGGATCAAGTACGCGAAGATTGTGCTCTCTGGAAATATCGACCGCTCGGTGACTGTACAAGGCGTGTCTGTCACGGCAGGCGCAAAATCTGCGATAGAAACAGCAGGTGGAAAGGTAGAAAACTAAGTGGCTTCTTTAGCGTCAAGTATGGCAAGTGGTAAGTTAACTGAACTTCGTCAGCGGTTACTGTTTGTGCTGGGGGCGCTGATTGTTTTTCGCATTGGTGCCCATATCCCGGTGCCGGGTATTGATCCTGAAGCGCTTGCTCAATTATTTGAACAGCAGCGTGGCACTATCCTCGATATGTTTAATATGTTTTCGGGGGGGGCGCTCGGTCGCTTATCGGTATTTGCATTGGGTGTGATGCCATATATTTCGGCGTCGATTATTATACAATTGCTCAGTGCTGTTTGGCCCACCTTGGAACAGCTCAAGAAAGAAGGTGAGTCAGGCCGTAGAAAATTAACTCAGTATACACGGTACTTGACTCTAGCACTGGCTTCCTTTCAAGGGATCGGTGTTGCGATAGCGCTACAACGACAAACTATTGGTTCTGTTTCAGTGGTCATCGACCCCGGTTTTATTTTCGTATTTACTGCCGTGATTACGTTGGTATGCGGTACGATTTTCCTGATGTGGCTTGGCGAGCAGGTCACCGAGCGGGGCATTGGTAACGGTATATCGATTATTATTTTCGCTGGTATTGTTGCGGGTTTACCGGCCGCTGTGGGGGGAACCCTCGAGTTGGGGCGGACGGGCGAATTGGGTTGGTTCGCGATATTAATCTTGTTCTTGCTGGCGATGGCTGTGACGTTTTTTGTCGTTTTTGTCGAGCGCGGCCAGCGAAGGATTACGGTCAACTATGCAAAGCGGCAACAAGGCAATCGCTTGTATGCGGGAGGGAGTAGCCATTTACCGCTCAAGGTGAATATGGCCGGTGTGATTCCACCCATTTTTGCATCGAGTATTATTCTATTTCCAGCCACCTTAGGAGGTTGGTTTGGTAGCAGTTCAGACGGAATGGAGTGGTTGAAAGATTTGGCTTCTACGCTTTCGCCTGGTCAGCCGTTGTATGTCATGTTTTATGCGCTAGCGATTATATTTTTCTGTTTTTTCTATACAGCGTTGGTATTTAACCCGAAAGATACCGCAGATAATTTAAAAAAATCGGGGGCGTTTATCCCCGGTGTTAGGCCAGGAGAGCAAACGGCAAAATATATTGATAATATTATGTCGCGCTTGACCCTGGTTGGAGCAATGTATATTACTTCGGTTTGTTTGTTACCCGAATTCTTGATTTTGTATTGGAATGTGCCTTTCTATTTTGGAGGGACATCGTTATTAATTGTTGTGGTTGTGGTGATGGATTTTATGGCTCAGGTTCAGGCACATTTGATGTCACACCAATATGAGGGTGTGATGAAAAAAGCCAACCTTAAATCACAAGGGCGAAGCGGTGGCTTATAGTAATTGGTTGAGGAGTATTCAGTGAAAGTACGAGCATCAGTGAAGAAAATGTGTAGAAATTGCCGCATTGTAAAACGAAAAGGTGTGGTGAGAGTGATTTGTAAAGAAGCGCGCCATAAACAACGGCAAGGTTGACGATAAAACTTGAATCTTAAGGGGATAAGAGGTAGAATCGCGCCCCCTTAGGCTGTATGGGAGAGAGGCGTAATGGCCCGTATTGCAGGCATAAATATTCCTAGTCAGAAACACACAGTGATTGCATTAACTGCGATTTATGGCGTGGGAAAAACAAGAGCACAACAAATTTGTACATCGGCGGGAATTGGTCAGGATGTAAAAGTTCGCGATTTAAGTGAAGATCAGCTTGAAAGTTTGCGGACAGAGGTGGCTAAATTCGGCGTTGAAGGTGACTTAAGGCGAGAAGTGTCGATGAATATTAAACGCCTTATGGATCTTGGTTGTAATCGAGGGATTCGGCATCGACGAGGATTGCCATTGCGGGGGCAGCGCACGCGTACTAATGCGAGAACCCGTAAAGGTCCGCGACGCATGATTAAGCGATAGTCGTTAAATTTTAATATAAAATGAGTGGCCGCTAGCACGGTGCCTGGTGATAACCCGGTTGGTATCAGCAACGCTCGATTTATAATAAAGTAGTTAAAATATATCAACTCAGGTTAAGGAAAATGGCAAAAGCGGTATCTAAGAGTCGAAAGCGTGTTAAGAAAAACGTTTCCGATGCATTGGCTCATATTCATGCATCGTTTAATAACACCATTGTTACTATCACCGATCGTCAGGGCAATGCACTTTCTTGGGCGACGGCAGGCGGTTCAGGATTTAGAGGTTCGCGCAAGAGTACTCCATTTGCGGCGCAAGTGGCTGCTGAGCGAGCAGCGCGAGTGGCCCAAGAGATGGGTGTTAAAAATGTCGATGTGTTTGTTAAGGGACCGGGGCCAGGAAGAGAATCTGCCGTGCGTGCGCTGAATGCGGTCGGTTTCAAAATAAATAATATTACTGATGTGACACCGATCCCTCATAACGGGTGCCGACCGCCCAAAAAGCGACGAGTATAATTTAGGAGAAAGGTTTTGGCAAAATATACGGGCTCGAAGTGCCGTTTATGCCGACGAGAAGGTGGCAAGCTTTTTCTGAAAGGCGATAAGTGTTATACAAGCAAATGTGCGATTGAAAAGCGACCTTTTCCACCGGGTCAGCATGGTCAAAAGCGTACAAGATTATCTGATTACGCTGTGCAGCTGCGGGAAAAGCAAAAAGTTCGTCGGATCTACGGTATTTTAGAAAAGCAGTTTCGCCTTTACTATAAAGCGGCAGATGGTAAAAAAGGCTCGACCGGCGAGAATTTGTTACAAATTTTGGAAAGCCGCTTAGATAATGTCGTTTATCGCATGGGGTTTGGTGCCTCTCGTTCCGAAGCTCGACAATTAGTTCGTCATAATAGTGTGCTAGTGAATGGCAAAAAGGTAAATATTCCATCCTTTAGCGTCAGTGCCAATGATGTGGTTTCGGTAAAAGAAAAAAATAAGAATCAATTGAGAATTAAAGCCGCGCTAGAATCAGCAGAGCAACGCGGATTTGCTGATTGGATCACCGTTGATACCAGTAAACTGGAAGGTACTTTTCGGCATTCTCCGGAGCGGAGCGAATTACCGCCTGATATCAATGAGCACTTAATTGTTGAGTTATATTCCAAGTAACCATTTGCGCGGCTGAGAGGAATTGTTCATGCAGGGCACATTAGGAGAATTGTTAAAACCACGTCTTGTGGAAGTTCAAGTGAGCGGTGGCACTCGTGCCAAGGTGGTTTTAGAGCCTCTTGAACGTGGTTTTGGTCATACATTGGGCAATGCACTGCGACGTATTTTATTATCGACCATGCCCGGTTGTGCTGTCGTCGAGGCTGAAATTGATGGGATTTTACATGAGTATAGTGCGCTAGCGGGTGTGCAGGAAGATGTGATTGAGATTTTGCTAAACTTGAAAGGTTTGGCCATTCGAATGCACGCACGTGATGAAGCGACATTACGTTTGCATAAAAAAGGGCCGGGTCAAGTATTAGCGAGTGACATCGAAGTGGATCATGATGTAGAAATCATCAATGGCGATTATGTGATTGCCAATCTTGCTAAAGATGGTGATATCAACATGACGATTAAAGTGGCGCGTGGTCGTGGTTATCAGCCTGCCATACGCGGGGCGGAAGATGAAGATTTACCCATTGGACGGCTACAATTGGATGCCTCGTTTTCTCCGGTTAAGCGAGTGTCTTACGCGGTTGAAAGTGCACGGGTTGACCAGCGCACTAATTTGGACAAGCTAGTTATTCATGTGGAAACCAATGGCACGATTGATCCTGAAGAATCCATTCGGCATGCCGCGACGATTCTGCAAAGCCAATTAACTCACTTCATTGAGTTAAAAGGCGAGGATGATAATGACAAGCCGGCACCTCCTGAGCCTGAAGTCGATCCGATACTATTGCGGTCGGTGGATGATTTGGAATTAACCGTGCGTTCGGCTAACTGCTTAAAGGCCGAAAATATTTATTACATTGGTGATTTAATTCAGCGGACTGAAGTCGAGCTATTAAAAACACCGAATCTCGGTAAAAAATCACTGACTGAAATTAAAGATGTGTTAGCGTCAAAAGGCTTATCTTTGGGAATGCGATTAGATAATTGGCCGCCTGCTCAGCTTAAAGAAAATAAGAAAGAAATTGCCTAGTCAGCGATATTTTCTCAAATGGGATTGTGATAGAGCACGCCTTGGCAAAGCCATTTACCATCTATCATTATCGATAGCAATTATGCTTATCCCCATTATTTAAAAATTGGGTTTATCAACATGCGTCATAGAAATATAGGTAGACAATTAAGTAGGAATAGTAGCCATAGAAAAGCGATGTTGCGCAATATGGCTGTGTCCTTGTTTCGACATGAGACAATGAAAACCACCGTTGCGAAGGCAAAAGAATTGCGACGCGTTGTTGAGCCGATTCTTACCCGAGCGAAGGTTGATACGGTGGCTAACCGGCGACTTGTTTTTGCTCGTTTGCGAGATAAAGATATTGTGGGTAAGCTGTTTGAGGATTTAGGGCAGCGGGTATCTGAGCGACCTGGCGGGTATATTCGCATTTTAAAATGCGGATATCGTAAAGGTGATGCAGCTCCGATGGCCTTGGTTGAGCTAGTTGATCGGCTTGAAGACTTGGTTGAATAAATGCGATGATTGTTTAGCATAAAAAAAGCACCGCTCGCGGTGCTTTTTTTATGCATTGTGAATGATCTGGGATGCAGTTTAAATGCGAGTCGTGGCTAGCGTTTTTTCTTTGTCCGTTTGAGTTTCTGTATTTTCTATTTCCGCTGTTATTTTGTTCGTCGGGTCTTTATAAAATAATATGATGCCCGCTAATGGAGGCAGCGTGATAGATAGGGAGTAGGCCCTGTTCATCCAGGGTTTGTCTTCACTTGATATGATGGGCTGATTGCCTTTGTTGCTGCCCCCATAATATTCTGAATCCGAGTTAAATATTTCTTGATAGTCCCCGGCTTTAGGC
>VAPL010912463.1_pt1 | contig 14235 bp, 12 predicted proteins | sample 3395061 | NCBI WGS metagenome assembly VAPL01 (sample SAMN08290444, study PRJNA428436) | hydrothermal vent metagenome | isolation source: Deep-sea hydrothermal vent chimney 2 | place: Pacific Ocean: Juan De Fuca Ridge | depth 2182 m m | reverse complement strand
TTTCAGATTGCGCATGAATTTTCGTCAATGACAGTGCGCGAAAACCTGATGATGGTGCCGGGGGGGCAGTCGGGCGAAACGCTTTGGAAAGCCTGGTTTGCGCGTGGGCAAATGCGCGAAGAAGAGCGCGCCCTAAGCGACAAGGCCCACGAAGTTTTGGAATTCCTGACCATTGATCATCTGGCCGAAGAAAAAGCCGGTAACCTGTCCGGCGGGCAGAAAAAGCTTTTGGAACTGGGCCGCACCATGATGGTGGACGCCAAGATCGTATTTCTAGACGAAGTCGGCGCCGGCGTGAACCGCACACTATTGAACACAATCGGCGACGCGATACTGCGCCTGAACCAAGAGCGCGGTTATACGTTTTGCATGATTGAACATGACATGGATTTTATCGGGCGACTTTGTGATCCGGTCATCTGTATGGCAGAAGGCAAGGTTCTGGCCCAGGGCACAATAGCAGAGATTAAAGCCAATGAGCATGTAATTGAGGCCTATCTTGGCACCGGCATGAAAAACAAGGTGACGGCTTAATGTTGCGAAAGTTGTATGCCTCCGGCGGGAGTATTTTTAAACAGAAGAAGGGTTTGAAGAATGTCTGAACCCTTCCTGATCGGCGATAACATGACCGGCGGCTATGGCAATGGCGTAGATATTCTGCACGATTGCACGGTGGCGGTGGACAAAGGGCAGATCGCGGTGATCGTCGGGCCAAACGGGGCTGGAAAATCCACGGCGATGAAAGCGGTGTTCGGTATGCTGGCGCTGCGTAAAGGTGCGGTTCGCATTTCTGGCAAAGACATTACCGGCCTGTCGCCGCAAAAACGTGTGGCCGAAGGCATGGCGTTTGTTCCCCAGACCAGCAATATTTTTACCACGCTGACGGTTGAAGAAAACCTGGAAATGGGTGCGTTCCTGCGCCGTGATGACATTAAAAAAACCATAGAACAGATATATGACCTGTTCCCGATCCTGCGGGACAAACGCAAACAGGCGGCGGGTGAGCTGTCAGGTGGTCAACGCCAGCAGGTAGCGTTCGGGCGTGCGCTGATGACCCAGCCACAGGTGTTGATGCTGGACGAGCCCACAGCCGGTGTATCGCCAATAGTCATGGATGAGCTGTTTGATCGCATCATCGAAGTGGCGCGAACCGGGGTGACGATACTGATGGTGGAACAGAACGCGCGGCAAGCACTGGCGATAGCGGACAAAGGCTATGTGATGGTGCAGGGGCGCAATGGATTTACCGGGACTGGCGCGGATTTACTGGCCAATCCGGAAGTTCGCAAAAGCTTTTTGGGGGGATAACATGGATTTCCTGAACGCAATCGTCGCCCTGCTGAATTTCGTCGTGGTTCCCGGTATCACTTACGGCGCGCAACTGGCACTTGGCGCCCTTGGGGCGACACTGGTGTTTGGCATCTTGCGGTTTTCCAACTTTGCCCACGGCGACACCATGGCCTTTGGCGCGATGGTTACGATCCTTGTGACATGGTGGTTCCAGTCCATTGGTATCAGTTTTGGGGTGCTGCCCACGGCCCTGCTCGCCCTGCCCTTTGGCATTGCGGCTACAATCCTGTTGCTGCTTGGGACGGATCAACTGGTTTATAAGTTCTATCGAAAACAAAAGGCGGCCCCGGTCATTCTGGTGATCGTTTCCATGGGGGTGATGTTCATTATGAACGGGCTGGTGCGTTTCATCATCGGCCCCGATGACCAGCGTTTCCAGGATGGTGAGCGTTTCATCATTCGCGCACGGGACTTCAAGGAAATGACCGGGCTAAGTGAGGGGCTGGCCTTCAAAACATCGCAGGCGATTACCATCGTGACTGTAATTTTAGTTGTGTCGCTGCTTTTTTGGTTCCTGAACAAGACCCGTACCGGTAAATCGATGCGGGCGTTTTCGGATAACGAAGATCTGGCACTGCTTTCGGGCATCAACCCCGAGCGGGTGGTGATGTATACTTGGATGATTGTCGCGGCCCTCGCCACTATCGCCGGGGTTCTTTACGGGCTGGACAAATCTTTCAAACCGTTCACCTATTTCCAGCTACTGCTGCCGATATTTGCCAGTGCCATTGTTGGTGGTCTTGGCAACCCACTGGGTGCAATTGCAGGCGGTTTCATCATCGCATTTTCCGAAGTGACGATCACCTATGCCTGGAAAAAGGTTTTAATCTATCTGATGCCAGAGAATCTGGAGCCAACCACATTGGTGCAACTGCTATCCACGGACTATAAATTCGCCGTTAGCTTTGCGATCCTGATCATCGTGTTGTTGTTTCGACCGACGGGTATCTTCAAGGGGGCAAGCACATGAACCCATTAATCAAAAACCCGCTGCTGTTCGCATTTGTCTTTGGCCTGATCATTTTTACCGGCTTCAATAACAGCTGGAACGTGGCCCTTGGAATTGTGAATATGGGGCTGATATCCGCCATCATGGCCCTTGGTGTGAACATGCAGTGGGGCTACGCGGGTTTGTTTAACATCGGGATCATGGGGTTTGTTGCCCTTGGTGGCTTGGCAGCTGTACTGGTGGGTATGCCACCAGTGACTGAAGCCTGGGGTGCGGGTGGCCTGCGATTGTTACTGGCACTGGCTATTGGTGCGGCGACGATCATTGGCGCTGTGCAGGTTTGGGGTAAGATGGCGGCAGGCAGGAAACGTACAATTGTTTTGCTTGCACTGGTGGTTGTGGGTTTCTTTGTTTTTCGCGCCGTATTTGATCCCGCCGTTGAAGCGATTGAAGCTGTAAACCCGGCCGGGACCGGATTTTTAGGTGGGCTTGGATTGCCAGCCGTGGTCGGATGGCCCGTGGGTGGTTTATTGGCCGCCGGGGCTGCCTGGCTGATTGGCAAAACTGCACTTGGTCTGCGCTCGGATTATCTGGCCATCGCCACACTTGGCATCGCTGAAATCATTCTGTCGGTGCTGAAAAATGAAGACTGGCTTAGCCGCGGTGTGAAAAACGTTGTTGGCCTGCCCCGTCCGGTGCCTTACGAAATTGACCTGCAAAAATCCACCGACTTTGTATCGAGGGTCGAAGCCTGGGGGTTTGATCCGGTCACAGCTTCGTCGATGGCCGTTAAACTCGGGTATTCGGTGCTGTTTCTGGTTGTCCTTTTAATTCTGATCTGGCTTTCCGAAAAAGCGTTGAATTCCCCATGGGGTCGAATGATGCGCGCTATCCGCGATAACGAAACCGCGGCCGAGGCAATGGGTAAGGACGTTACCAAACGCCATTTGCAAATATTCATCCTTGGTTCTGCAGTTTGTGGTTTGGCCGGTGCAATGATGACCACGCTGGACGGGCAACTAACGCCCGGTACTTACCAGCCCCTACGGTTCACTTTCCTGATCTGGGTGATGGTTATTATCGGAGGTTCCGGCAATAACTGGGGCTCGGTGCTGGGGGCAATGCTGATCTGGTTCCTCTGGATCAATGTGGAACCCATGGGGCTGTGGCTGATCAACCTTGTGACAAGCGGGTTGGCCGAAGGTTCTGCCCTGAAGATACACCTGATCAATTCAGCCGCACATATGCGCCTGCTGACAATGGGCGTAATATTGTTACTGGTACTGCGGTTTAGCCCGCGCGGATTGATCCCGGAACGCTAAGGTGTTTTGCCAGTATTAAGAGACTAAAATGAGTAAAAAAATAGCCATCCTTATCCTTGCAACCGGCGCCTCTACCCGGTTGGAGGGGTGTGACAAATTACTGGAACTGGTCGAAGGGCAGGATCTTTTGTCCCGCGTAACCGCGCGGGCCTGTGCCACTGGGTTTCCGGTTTTTGTGACACTGGGAACGGACACTAAGGAACGCGCGCAGGCCATTGCGAATGCACCCGTTACTATTATCCCGGTTGCAGGAGCCAGCAAAGGAAGGTCAGTATCGTTAAAGGCCGGGATAAGATCGCTGCCTTCTGGATTGAATGGCGTGCTGATCATGCTGGCCGACATGCCAGAAATTACCACCGGTGACCTAAGTATTCTGCTTACCCACTTTGCCGAAGTCGGAGCAAAACGCGTTGTACGCGGTACGGACGAAACCGGTCATCCGGGTCATCCGGTTATTCTACCCTCGCGCCTGTTTAAAGATGTTGGCAAGCTGTCCGGTGATCAGGGCGCGCGTGAACTGTTGATGCGTGAAAATGTCAGCCTCGTTCAATTGCCCAAAGGCCATGCTACAACTGACCTCGACACGCCGGAAGACTGGATTTCATGGCGTGCAGGCAGGTCTTTCGATTAACTTAGTAGCCCATGACTATTTCGTAGCGCGCTCTTTTTGTAATGCGGCAGGTAACGCGACCCTAAATGCCGCCCCGCCCTGCCCGGGCAGGTAATCAATTTGCCCCCCAAGGTTCACCATGATTTCGCGACAAATTGCCAACCCCAGCCCGGCGCCGCCCGCCGCTGCCTGATCCGACAGCCGTGAAAACTTTTCGAAAATCAAATCCTGGCTTTTTTTGACAATACCTGAACCGTTATCGATGAAATCAATTTGAAGCGTGCCCGATATTTCCTGAATACTGATCCGCAATTCGGGGTGTTCAGCGTCACAATATTTCTGCGCATTTGCAATAAGATTGATAAATACCTGCCGCAAACGATCTGCATCCGTCACCACCGAAATGAAATCGCTGCTGTCCTCGAGGTAAATCGAAATTTCTCGCCCGGCCTCAGTAGATTGGGTCGCCTCAATCGCGCCGTTTACAATATCCAAGAGATTGGCCGAACTGTAGTTCAGCGCCACCTGCCCGTTCTCCAGAACACTCAGGTCCAGCAAGTTATCCAGCAGTCGCGTTAGTCTGATGGTTTCGTTATGTATAATCGTTGAATACTTTTGCTGATCTGCACGGCCTGTCTTTGGCCCCTCCATCAGTATTTCGGAAAAAGCCCTTATTGATGTCATCGGTGTTCGCAGTTCATGGCTGATCTGGCTCAGGAACGCATCTTTTTGTACCGATAATTCACGCAGCTTTTCGTTGGCATCGCGTAGTTGACGAGCGGTTCTTGTCAGTTCGTCGGATTTCGCTTCAAGTTGATTGGAGTATTCCAGCATCTGGGCGGTTTCATCCGCCACGGCCATCAGATCATGCACCGAAACCGAAGACCCGCCGATGATTTGCCCAAGCATCGCGTGCGACGTGGCGGACCCAACAGAGCCGGTCAATTCACGTTCAAGTTTCTCAATGAATTCAGCGGTTACATCCGGCAAATAGCCATCTCGTCCCTGTTTACCGGCCTCCGAATGAAACAGAGATTGCGCCTCTTGTGGTCCCAATATGCGCTGCACCATAACCAACAGATCTTCGGCTTCTGCAGCGCCGCCCAGCCAGCCTTTTGCTGCTCCGGAATGTTCAAATACATTAACATACTGCGCACCCTGTAGGCGCTCCAGCGGTCCGGGAAAACTGGCCAATGACCCGGCAACAAAGGCCGCTGTGTTCAGCGTCATGCTCCAGAAAACGGCGTGAACCAGCGGATCTAATCCTTCGAAGCCAAACAGAGCCTGTGGCCGTAACCAGGCGATGCCCCATGGCCCTTCGGCCAGTGTGGCAGCCGACATCAAAGCGCTTTCCCCAAAACTTGGGATGAACATTGAGTAGGCCCAGACAGTAAACCCAAGTACCAACCCGGTTGCGGCACCGGTGCGGGTAGCCCCACGCCAGAATATTCCGCCCAATAAAGCAGGCAATACCTGTACCACCCCGGTAAACGAAATCAGTCCTATCGCCGCCAGCGCTGTCCCCCCGACCGAAAATCGGAAATAGAGATACCCAAGTGCTAGTATCACGCCGATGCTGATACGGCGCGACAGCAATACAATTCCACGCACATCCCCTGATACAGTCGCCCCGCCACTGCGTGACGACAGCCAGATAGGCATGACAATATGGTTGGAAATCATTGTTGAAAGAGCAATCGCGGCGACAATCACCATCGACGTCGCCGATGAAAAACCACCCAGAAATGCCAGTGTTGCTAAACCTTCAGCGTCAAATGCCAATGGCAGTGTCAGTACAAACAAGTCTGGGTTGGTACCTTCTGGCAATACCGATAGCCCGACCACGGCAATCGGTACCACAAACAGGCTCATCAAAAACAGATACAGTGGAAACGCCCAGCTTGCGGTTGCAAGATGGCGTTCATCGGCGTTCTCAACCACCAACACCTGAAACATCCTTGGCAGGCAAATAAACGCAGTGGCCGACAGAAAAATCAGCGTCAACCAACGATCGCCTTTGATCTCCCACTCGGCAAATTGCGACGCATCAATACGCGCCAGTATATCCTCTGGCCCGTCAGCCACGCCCCAGACCACAAAAATACCCACAGCCAGCAGCGCCGCAAGTTTGACTATTGCCTCCAGCGCAATGGCTGTGACCACACCATGGTGGCGTTCATTTGCATCCAGATTTCGGGTACCAAAAACAATTGTGAAAACCGCCAAACCAGCAGCCACCCAAAATGCAGTGGCATTCAGATCAACCGGCGGGCCGCCATCTGCCCGTTCACTTGCGAACACCGAAAAAGAAAGGCTAACAGATTGTAATTGCAGCGCTATATACGGTGTGGCCGCTATCACTGCCATCACCGTAACGATCACGCCTAGGGCATTGGATTTACCGTAGCGTGAAGAAATCAAGTCTGCAATTGATGTAATCCGTTGCGTGCGACCAATGCGAACCAGCTTGCGCAATACCCACCACCAGCCAACCACAACCAGTGTCGGGCCTAAGTAAATGGTAACAAATTCCAACCCGGATCGCGCCGCATAACCAACCGCCCCGTAAAACGTCCAGGCCGTGCAATAGATCGACAATGACAGCGTATAAACCAAAGGCGAGCGCAACCAGCGTAATTGCCCCTGTTCGGCGCGCTTTTCCGCAGCAAAGGCTACTAAAAACAGCAGGATCACATATAGAATGCAAACAAGTACAAGCAGGTTAAACGGGACCATCTATTGGCCCCTTGCCCTTAGTGTTTTCCGGGTCGGTTTGTGATTCATTTAACGGGCGAGACAGCATAGCAGCTGCGATAATCAGCCCCAGCCAGATCACAAAAATATAGATTACGCCCTGCCCGGTCCTGCCACCTTCCCAAAGTAGCGGCAGAAAAAACAGGAATGCTCCGACAATAGGCAGGAACCGCGCGGCATCCATCGCGCGGCGCACCCTATACCCTGCCCGGGCAAGAAAAATTGGCGACTTCCTGTTCATTGATCGCTTAGCTTGCGCACACAGGCAAGCACTTCAGAATTTGAATAGGGTTTGGTCATGAATTGACTGGCACCATACCGCTCGGCCAGTTCGCGATCCTTCTTTTGTCCCCGGGCCGTCAGCATCAAAACCGGTAATTCAGCCGTTTGAGTTTCTGCACGAAGATCGCGTAAAATTTCAAACCCTGAGCGGTTTGGCAACATCACATCCAGTATCACCACATCGGGATCACGTTTCAGGATGGCTTGTATCGCCGTTGAACCGTCGGAATGGGTATCAACGACATAACCATCCTGAGACAGAATATAGCGCAATGCCTCAACTATATTGGGTTCATCTTCAATAAGCAGTACACGTTTGTCCATCTTTGCATCCCCTCAAACATGAAACCGGACTTTGCCAGACTATTGCCGGGAAAAGCTGGCCTGTCAAAAGCCGATGGTTAAAATGGAGGGTTCCCGCCGCGCGACACATTCAACCCTTGGGCAAGTTCTGCAATTAGACCCGACCGGCAAAATCTGTTGAACACCCGCAACTTCGACGTTGTCCTCTGGCACGATCAACATGGTTGCCTCAAACAGCTGCGGCATGTTGAAGTCGGGTGTTTTGGCAGGTTGCGCAATCGCATAGGTCCAATATCGCCGTGGTAGATGGCCGGATTGTTCAACCAGTTGCCGGATGGGCGACATCGGTCGTGATAGGGCTTGAAACAGTGGCAGGATAGGACAGGTTGCCCCGAAACGTGGCAGAGCAAACCCATCCACCTTCTTTCGAAAAGTTAAGCTGCCTGAGCTGTCACAGGCCACTAATCCGACAGGCAATTTATCATCGCTGAATTTCTGGCAAGCCATGCGCCGCAATACCGTCGCCAGATCACAGCGAAATTCATTTGAAATAGTCACCGGATCGAATTGCCCGGAATTCAGGGCTTCCTGCAAACGGTGCTGCGGGATTATCAGCGCATCCGCGCGGTAGCGTTCCAGATATGCCTTTGACAGAGAACTGGTTGTGGCTGAACTGGTTAACTTTGGTTCGCGCTGCAATATCTCTTCAACTGCTACCGGGTATTCACCTTCCAAAAGTGGGATATGGAAGTCTTGGCTTTCCAACCAGTTTTCCAAATCTTCGAGCGGTAAAGTAGGCTCATCCTCCAAATGCTCAACGTCAGAAGACGCCAGATATTCCACAAGCGCCTGTGCGCTTTCAGCCAGTCGGTGGCTATCTTCATAAAGGTTGCGGTGAAACCGCGCCTGCCAATCCGGGTCAATGTTATTGCTGTCAGCCAAAATTGCCGACGTTGAATGGATTGCCGTCACAACCGATAATACTTCGTGTACCGATTCAGCCAAAAGCGGGTCATGTATCAAACGATCACTTAACGCTTCTACGGTCTGTTCAAGTTCCTCTGATTTGCGCAGCTGGGCCATGATCAAAGCGGCGAAGCCGGGGTATTTACCGGCCAGTTCATCTATCCGTTTGGTTTCCGCCTGTGCCGCCGGATATCGCGCCGCTGCATCGCTTAATGCTTCAATCAGAACAATATCCGCGCCCTGGCTAAGGCTGGACGCGTCAACGTCCAGTTCACGCGATATATCCACCAGCAATTTACCACCGATTCTGCGTTTGTTGTGTTCAATCAGGTTCAGATAGGCAGGGGAGATACCTACTGTTTGCGCTAGCACTGCCTGTTTCAACCCGGCCGACAATCGCGTTTCTCGTATTCTGCTTCCAGTCAGGCCGCTTTTTTGCACCAAATTTCCTTTGCCAATTCAAGGGCCTTCGACCCGGGTTTGATAAATAATTTACAAACTTATCAGTTAGCTTGTGTAAACATTAACAAACTAATTGTTTTATATAAACCAGTTATTGAGAAATTTTCTTGCGCCACGCACAATCCAGCCAGCCTGTAAATTGGCTCGCAGTGGGCATAGAATAGGCCTGCACTGCAAAAGTTACGCAATGGGAGGATATCAATGTCCAAATCTATTCTTACACGTCGTGGTCTTATCAAGTCCGGCACCGCTTTAAGCGCCGGCCTTGCGATGCCTACGATTTTCACCGGTGCAGCCATGTCCGGTTCTCACGCAGGTTTCACCAATGCCCCGGCTGAAGGTGGTGCGGTTACAATCGGTTTTAACGTTCCACAATCCGGCCCCTACTCGGAGGAAGGCCTTGATGAATTGCGCGCTCAGGAATTGGCGGTAAAGCACCTGAATGGCGAAGGCGACGGCGGTATGCTGAATACGTTCAGCTCTAAGGCGCTGGATGGCACTGGCATCATGGGTCACAAGGTCGAGTTTGTTACTGGTGACACTCAGACAAAGTCTGACGCGGCCCGCGCTTCTGCCAAGTCGATGATTGAAAAAGACGGCGTGATCATGATCAACGGTGGTTCATCCTCTGGTGTGGCTATCGCGGTTCAGGGTCTGTGTCAGGAAGCTGGCATAATCTTTATGGCTGGTCTGACCCACTCAAACGACACCACGGGTAAGGACCGTAAAGCAAATGGCTTCCGCCACTTCTTTAACGGCTTTATGTCCGGTGCTGCTTTGGCACCAGTGCTTGAAAAGGCATACGGAAACGGTCGTCGCGCTTATCACCTGACAGCGGATTATACGTGGGGCTGGACTCAGCAGGAATCGATTGCTGCGGCAACAGAAGCCACTGGCTGGGAAACCACCCAGAACGTGCTGACCCCGGTTGGCGCTGGTGACTTTTCGTCCTATATCGCGCCGGTTCTGAATTCGGGTGCCGATATTCTGGTTCTGAATCACTACGGTGGCGACATGATCAACTCCCTTACTCAGGCCGTTCAGTTTGGCCTGCGCGACAAGCAGGTGAATGGTCAGAACTTTGAGATCGTGGTGCCACTTTACTCCGAACTGATGGCCGCTGGTGCGGGTGAAAACATCAAGGGTGTATATGGTTCGATGAGCTGGAACTGGCAGCTTGGCGATGAAGGCACCGCGGCATTCGTTAAGTCGTTTGGCGAAGCCTATGATCGACCACCATCGAACTCGGCCCACACCTGTTATGTGCAGACGCTGCTTTATGCGGATGCTGTAACCCGCGCAGGTTCGTTCAACCCTTGTGCGGTTGCCGAAGCCCTTGAAGGCTTTGACTTTGACGGTATGGGTAACGGTCCGACCCATTACCGCGCCGACGATCACCAGTGCTTCAAAGACGTGCTGGTCATGAAAGGCGCTGAGAACCCAACAAACCAGTACGATACACTGGAAATCGTGGAAATCACGCCAAGGGCACAGGTTGAGTATGCTTCCAATCACCCAATGTTTGGTGGTGATGAGGCCAGCATTGGTTCCTGTAACCCGGGCGCATAACTGTTAACGGAAAATTGTCGGGGCGGGTTCAACTCGCCCCGGTAACTAAGCTATACCGGTTTCAAAGGGTGGGGCCATGGACGTAATCTTTCTTCAAATTCTGAACGGCTTGGACAAGGGGGCGGCTTATGCGCTGATCGCTTTGGGGCTGACCTTGATTTTTGGCACCCTTGGTGTGGTGAATTTCGCCCACGGGGCGTTGTTTATGATCGGGGCTTTTTGCGCCGTGACCCTGCAAAAACTGTTCGGCCTGTCGTATCAGGTAGAAGACCCCACAAAGACCGATTTTCTGGGCAAACCACTAAAGATCGATGTCCCCTATCTGGAGGCCTGGATCAGCCCGGAATTTGCCGCAGGGGTGCAAGACTGGTCGGTACCGCTGGCAATCCTGTTTGCTATTCCGGTCATGATTCTGGTGGGCTTCACAATGGAGCGCGGCCTGATCAAACATTTCTACAAACGCCCCCACGCTGACCAGATTCTGGTGACATTTGGCCTTGCAATCGTGTTGCAGGAAGTCGTCAAGTATTTCTACGGGGCAAACCCGATCCAGACCGGCGCGCCGGAAATATTCAGGGGTGCAATGGATTTTGGCGTCCTTTTTGGGTTTGATCCAAATACCGTGATCTACCCGGTCTGGAGGCTGATCTATTTTCTGTTCTCGGTCTTGCTGATTTCGGCAGTATTCGCTTTCCTGCGTTTCACGACCTACGGCATGGTGGTGCGTGCAGGTATGGCGGACCGCGAAACTGTCGGCCTGCTTGGCATCGACATAGACAAACGCTTTACCTTTATGTTCGGTATGGCCGCTGCTGTCGCGGGATTAGCTGGTGTGATGTACACCCCAATTCTGGCGCCCAATTTTCATATGGGCATGGATTTTCTTGTACTCAGCTTCGTCGTGGTGGTTGTCGGCGGCATGGGCAGCCTGCCGGGCGCGGTATTGGCCGGGTTTGTTCTGGGTATCCTGCAAAGCTTTGCCTCGATGAATGAGATCAAACAAATATTCCCTGGCATCGACCAGATCATTATTTACCTCGTTGCGATCATTATCCTGCTGACCCGCCCACGCGGGTTGATGGGTAAACGCGGCGTGATGGAGGAATAGAGCGATGCTGGGTCTAAACAAACGCGACACCAAATTCATGATCATCGTCGTCCTGCTGACGATGTTCACCCCGTTTATCATGCAGCCCTTTGCTGAAAACAGCGCCTGGGCGCAATTTAATGGCGGTTACCCGGACCTGATGGCCAAGGTGGCAATATTCGGGATATTTGCAGTTGGTTTCAACATCCTCTTTGGTCTGACTGGCTATCTGTCTTTTGGCCATGCAGCATTTCTGGGCGTTGGTTCTTACGCCGCCGTCTGGATGTTCAAATTACTGTCGCTGAACGTATTCCCGGCCCTGATACTGGCGGTGATCGTTTCGGCATTATTTTCGCTAGTAATCGGCTATGTGTCCCTGCGCCGCTCTGGCATCTATTTTTCTATCCTGACGCTGGCCATGGCTGAGATGAGCTATCGGCTGGCTTATTCTGTGCTGACACCGCTAACCAATGGTGAAACCGGGCTACAGCTCCGCGCGACAGATCCGCGTATTCTGGATAGTGACAGCTCGCCAATCTATCCAAATATCTTTGGGCTCGAGATCGGCAGTTCGTACAAACTGGAACTTGGCAACCACGTATTCACCTTTAATGTCGGCTTCTATTTCTGCGCTATTATCGCGATCATCGTTTTTTACATTGCGTTGCGTATCTTCCGCTCACCCTTTGGGTTGATGCTGCGGGCGGTCAAATCCAACCAGACGCGGGTGAATTATACCGGCCTGAACGCCCGGCCCTACACTTTGGCGGCATTCGTTATATCTGGTATGTATGCTGGTCTTGCAGGCGGCTTGCTGGCGGTGATGGACCCGCTGGCCGGAGCCGAGCGCATGGTTTGGACCGCATCGGGCGAAGTGGTGATCATGACCATTCTGGGCGGCGCGGGTACAATGCTTGGCCCGGTGCTCGGGGCTGGTGCTATCAAATACCTCGAAAACATATTTTCCAAGATCAACGAACATATCCTTCGCGGCTGGTTTGAATTCCTGCCTGACGGCCTGGAAAACGCGGTTGTATGGTTCTTCTCGCGCTTTACCGGCGAAGGCTGGCACTTGACCCTGGGCCTGCTGTTCATGATGGTGGTGATCTTCTTGCCCGGCGGGTTAATGGAAGGTGGCGAGCGAATCAAGGCGATATTCAAGCGCAAGAAATCTTCCAACGAAACACCAGATGCCAAAGTGGAACCGGCAGAATGATGGGGGAACAGAGTATGGGTATCCTCGAAGTTAAGGGCATCAACAAACGCTTTGGCGGTTTGCAGGCTTTGGGCGACGTCAATCTGTCGATCAAAGAAAACACCGTTCACGCAATTATCGGCCCAAACGGTGCCGGTAAATCCACCCTGCTGAACGTGCTGGTGGGCAAGCTGATCCCCGACTCGGGCAGTGTTTTGTTTGATGGCCAGTCGGTGCTGGGCCGCAAACCCCATGAGATCAACCAGATGGGCATCGCCCGGGTGTTTCAGACACCGGAAATTTTTGGCGACCTGACAGTGATCGAAAACGTGATCATCCCCTGCTTTGCCAAACGCGACGGTTCCTTTCGCCTGCACGCATTTGAACGCATCGCGAGTGAGGTAGATATTATTGAAACAGCCGAGCGCATCCTGATCGACGTTAACATGGCCGACAAACGCGACATGCACGCTGCGTCACTGTCTCGGGGCGACAAGCGTCGCCTTGAAATGGCGATGTGTCTGGTGCAGGAACCGCGTTTGCTGCTGCTGGATGAACCAACGGCAGGCATGGCGCGCGCGGACACCAACGACACGATCGACCTGTTGAAAGACATCAAAGACAAGCGTGACATCACCATGGTTATTATTGAACACGACATGCATGTTGTGTTTTCCATGGCGGAACGGATAACGGTATTGGCGCAGGGTACACCCTTGGTGGAAGACACGCCGGAAAATATTAAGGGCCACCCCAAGGTGCAGGAAGCATACCTTGGCAAAGCTAAGAACTAGGGGCATTACAATGAATTCACAGCCTGATTTTTCTAAAAACACCAATAAGGCTTCTACCGCCCCGGCATATTTTTCTGTCAGGGATGTGCATTCCTATTATGGTGAAAGCTATATCGTGCAGGGTATCAACTTTGATGTGCATGAAGGTGAAATCCTAGCTTTACTGGGGCGCAACGGGGCCGGCAAAACATCCACCCTGCGCACCATTGCACGCCTAGATGACCCAAAGCTGACCCAAGGTGAAATCTGGCTGGATCATGAAGCCATACACCCGATGAAATCGTTTGAGGCATCGCAGGCGGGCATTGGTCTGGTCCAGGAAGACCGGCGCATCATTTCCGGCCTGACGGTCGAAGAGAACCTGCAACTGGCCCAAATCGCGCCGCCGATCGGCTGGTCGCTGGAACGTATTTATGAACTTTTCCCACGGCTAAAAGAACGCCGCAAACAGGATGGCGTAACGCTTTCTGGTGGTGAACAACAGATGCTGGCAATAGCCCGCGCGCTGGCCCGTGACATCAAGGTGTTGTTGCTGGACGAACCCTATGAGGGTCTTGCCCCGGTGATTGTCGATGAGATCGAAAACACCCTG
>VAPL010182490.1_pt1 | contig 14238 bp, 9 predicted proteins | sample 3395061 | NCBI WGS metagenome assembly VAPL01 (sample SAMN08290444, study PRJNA428436) | hydrothermal vent metagenome | isolation source: Deep-sea hydrothermal vent chimney 2 | place: Pacific Ocean: Juan De Fuca Ridge | depth 2182 m m | reverse complement strand
TTAATTCCAGTAGATTTTATTGGTTTTTCAAATTCTTTGTATGGTAATAAAGAACACCACGACAAGTTGATGGCTAATTTTTATGCGCAAGCAGAAGCTTTATATTTAGGAAAATCAAAAGAAGAAGTTCATTTAGAGTTAAAATTGGCCAATAATCAGGATAAAATAGAACAATTACTACCTTTTAAAACCTTTCAAGGTAACAAGCCCTCAAATACATTGCTAATAAAGAAATTAACGCCTAGAAATTTAGGTGCTTTAATTGCTATGTATGAACACAAAACCTTTGTACAAGGTCATATTTGGAACATTTTTAGTTTTGATCAATTTGGTGTAGAACTAGGTAAGGAATTGGCTAAAAAACATCTAAAATAGAACAACATTTATTTCAAAAAGAGCTATACAAAAGCTACAATCTATTTTTAATATGGAAAAGGTTGGTATAAATATTACTTAATAGACTGTAACTTGCTTAGTTTTGAATTAAACAAGTGTTTTGTTAATTTAACAATTTTTAATTAACTTATTTTTAGAGGTTAAAAAACTTATTTTTTTAAGAATTCAATAAATTTATATATATTTGTTCGTTTGGCTAAAGGTTAATCTTCCCTTAAAGAAGTTGAAACTATTGCTTTTACCGAGCTATTTTATAAACTAATTCAATTTACAAATGAAAAAAATTACTAAATTATTGATGGTTTTGTTGTGCTTTGTTATGACATCTGCCATTTATGGACAAACCATTACAGGTATCGTTCATGCAGAAGACGGACCTCTTCCTGGAGCAAATATTATTGTAAAAGGAACTAAGAATGGTACTACTACAGATTTTGATGGAAAATTTTCTTTAAAAGTTACCGAAGGTTCTGGAATTATTGAAGTTTCTTTTGTTGGGTATAACAGCAAAGACCTCAACTATACAGTAGCTTCCGGTGAAACGAAAAATTTAGGCACAATTACATTAATATCTAATAATGCTTTAGATGAGATTGTTATTACGGCAGTATCTTTTGCAATTGACAGGAAAACACCGATAGCAGTATCAACAATTAAAGCTGCTGAAATTGAATTAAAATTAGGAACTCAAGAATTTCCAGAAATTTTAAAATCGACTCCTGGTGTTTTTGCTACAAAAGCTGGTGGTGGTTTTGGTGATGGTAGGATTAACTTAAGAGGGTTTGATTCACAGAATGTTGCTGTTTTAATTAACGGAGTACCTATTAATGATATGGAAAGCGGACGTGTATTCTGGTCTAACTGGGCCGGTTTAGGTGACGTAACTTCAGCTATTCAGGTACAAAGAGGTTTAGGTGCTTCTAAAGTAGCCGTTCCTTCAATTGGTGGTACAATTAATATCGTAACAAAAACTACAGACGTTGAAGCTGGTGGAAATTTTGCTGTAGGTTTAGCGAATGACGGCCGAGAAAAATTTTCGTTTACATATTCAACAGGGCTATCAGATGCTGGATTTGCAGCAACAGTTTCAGTGTCAAGGACAGAGGGTGATGGTTATGTAGATGGCACAGAATTTAATTCATTTAATTATTTTGTTAACTTATCTAAACAATTTAATGATCAGCACAAATTAACATTAACCGCTTTCGGAGCAAAACAACGACATGGTCAAAGACAAAACCGACACTCTTTTGAGACCTTTAGAAATGCTGAAACGGGTAGAAAATTTAATTCAGATTGGGGTTATAAGCAAGGACAAGTGACTTATCAAGAAGATAATTTCTTTCATAAGCCGCAAATATCCCTAAATCACTATTGGATAATTAGTGATAAAACAAATGTATCAACTGCTGCCTATGCATCATTCGGTTCTGGTGGTGGTGGTGGATTTACTGGCGTGAATAAATTTAGATTTGACGACGACTCAGGATTTAGCGACTACAGACGTGGAGCCTATGGACCAATTGATTTTGATAAAATTGTTGATGAGAATATTGCGAATGGAGTGAATGGTTCTGAAACAATTTTAAGAGCTTCTCGTAACAACCATGAGTGGTACGGGGTGTTATCTACATTAAAAACGGACTTGTCTGACAATTTAGCCTTGGTAGCAGGTATAGATTATAGATACTATAGAGGTGAGCATTTTACAGAGGTTACCGATCTATTAGGAGGTCAATACTATTTTGACGTAGACGGTCAAGGGAATGATAATAATGTAAATAATCCTCTAAATGCTGCACAAGTTGGAGATAAAATTAGATTTCACAATGATGGAATAGTAAACTGGTTAGGCGGTTTTACTCAATTAGAGTATACCAATGATAAATTATCAGCATTTGTATCATTATCTGCTTCCAACACAAGTTATAAAAGAGTTGACTTTTTTCAAAAACTCAATAGCGATCCAGGTCAAGAAACAGACGTTTTTAACTTTTTTGGAGGAGGTGCAAAAGGAGGCGTAAACTATAATTTAGACGATAATCACAATGTATTTTTCAATTTAGGATATTTAGAGAAGGCAGCTGATTTTCGTTCTGTATGGCCTACTTTTGATAATGAAATTGTTAATGAAGATGCCGAAAATCAAAAAATTACAAGTTACGAATTAGGTTATGGTTTTAGAGGAAAAACTTTCTCTGCTAATTTAAATGTGTATAGAACAGAATGGAATGATAGAACCGAATTTGTTTCGTTTGATCAACCAGATGGTACTACCGCTTTTGCCAATATTTTAGGTGTTAATGCGCTGCATCAGGGTATAGAATTTGATTTTGTATATAGAGCTTCTGATAAGTTAACTTTGACGGGTATGGCATCGTTAGGTGATTGGACATGGCAAGATAATATTGAGAATGTTTCAATTCTTGATGAAAATCAAGTGGAAATTGATGTAGTTGATATCTTTATTAAAGATTTACATGTTGGAGATGCCGCCCAAACCACAATGGCTTTAGGTGCAAAGTATAAAATTGGAGCTAAAACAACACTTACTGCTGACTATAACTATTTCAATGATTTATATGCTGATTTCGACCCAAGTGATCGTGGCGAAGTAGGCCCTGAACCGTGGAAAGCTCCTGATTATGGTTTGTTTGATGCAACAATTAGACATAAGTTCGAGTTTGCTGGTTTTGCTGCTACTTTAACGGCTAGAATGAATAATATATTTGATACAGAATATGTGGCTGATGCTCAAGATCGCAACGGATCAACTGCAGATGTTGCAAGAGTTTATATTGGTTTTGGAAGAACATTTAGCACTGGAATAAGAATTAATTTTTAAAAAATAAGAAAATGAAAAAAATAGTTTATTTATTAATGATTATAGGGGTGTTATTTACTAGCTGTGATCCATTAGAAGACATCAATGATGTATTAGATGCTCAAGAAAAACCAGTTGTTGGAGAAGATGAAATCACAATGACCTCAGACGATTATGATGCATTGAGTTTAGATTTTGAAAGCTTTAATTCAGTTGATGAAGCTAAAGTTTTGTTACCTCCGTTTTTAGGTGATAGATATCCATTTTTTGGGGAAGGATCTTCAGTAATAGTTAATTATAATTTATTTGATGGTAATCCAGAAGAAGTGAGCGTTTTCGCAAATGCAGAAACTTACCAATTAGCGAGTGGAGATTATCCTACCGCTGCAAGTAATGCATTTTTCCCTAATGAGAACCCTTTGGCATTTTTAGAAAATATAGTAACAAACCAATTCTCGAGTCCTACAGAAGAACAAGTAGTAAGAGTAGAATATAAACAATTTATAGAAGAACCGGTAGTTGGTTTCGCTCCGTTAATTGAATTTGATTTTGCTGGAAGTTTTGAAGGTTGGTCGGTTACAGATGTTGTAGGAACAGAAGGCTGGACGTCGGAAACTGAATATGTTCAGGGAAATGGTTTTTCAGGAGGTCAACAAGTCAATGAAGATTGGTTAATTTCTCCTGAAATTGATTTAACTAATGAAAGTGATTTAAGGTTTCAAATAAGCCAAGCAATACGTTTTGCAACAGATTTATCATTAGTTAAAATTTTGGTAGCAACCGATTATACAGGAGATCAAACAACTGCTACATGGAATGAAATAAATTTAGCTACTGCTCCAGCAGGAGATAGTGATACTTTTATTTTATCTGAAGATTATGATTTTACGGCTTATGATGGACAAATGATACATATTGCATTTAAATATGAATCTACTAGTTCAGACGCAGCAAGATGGAGAATAGAATCTTTAGTACTTAAAACTATTGGTATAGAAGGAGATACAGAAACCAAATCAGCATTTTATATTTATAAAGGTGGTGATTGGGATGTTGCTGAGGAAGCTTATTATTTGACTAGAGAGGACTATGATTCTATGGGTGAGGATTCCGGGCAGCCTGGGCGTTTTAATAACTTCAGCGGTTCTGTATTGCCAGAAAATTATTTACCTACATTTTTAAGGATTAATTATCCATTTGCTCAAGAAGAGGAAGAATTATTTTTGATTTATAGATTTTTTGAAGGAGGAGCGGTCGGTACAGTAACAAAGGGTAACTTATATACTGTAATTAACGGAGTTTGGGTACCTAGCATTTCAACATTACAATTTGGTCATGACGGTTCTTCTTGGGTACCTGATAATACGATAAGACATTCTCTTACAGCTGCCGATATTTCGTTCATCTCAGATACATTTAGTACAGTTTCGGGTTTTGAAGGACCTGCTGATAATTTAGGTTTCTTTGGTAGTTTTGATAGAAGATCAAGTAGTTCTAATTTTTGGAATGATGAGATGCTTCTTGAAGCCTTTAATGCTCTTTTAGATAATATAGACCCTTCTGCAGCAGAAGGACAAAAATATGTACTCGACTATGTCATATTTAACGGTTCCTTAGCTAATGAAAGTTTTAGTTTGATAAAAACAGGTGGGGTTTGGGTTCGAAATGAATAATAAATACTACTGAATCATCTTAAAGAAAGTTGATAATAGCTAGCTAAATTTGGCTTATACAAAACCCCTTCAAAACTAGTTTTGAAGGGGTTTTTAAATTTAAATTTTAATAATTTATATATTTTTTGATGTTAGATAGTAGCTAATTAAACCTTTTCTATCGTTAGTAATGAAGCCTAAGAATTTAAACGTGGTATATCCGTTTTTTTAACTATAACTTAATTTAACTTAGGTATTAAATTGATAATAGAAGTCCAAATTAAATTGGAATAATTTTACAATTTGTAAAATTATTTAAATTTTTGGTTATTAGAAAGTTAAAAATTTAATTAATCATAGTTTTACCTTGATAAATAATTTGAGAATGTTAATAATAAGTTAATGTTATTTTAAACTTTTTTTAAATAAAACCCTTATTTTTGCCAAGCAATTTATAAACTAATTCAATTTACAATGAAAAAAATCACTAAATTATTAATGGCATTGATGTGTTTTGTTATGACATCTGCCATGTATGGACAAGGTAGTACAACCTCTTCAATGAACGGTAAAGTTGTTGATAATAATGGGGCTCCACTACCTGGTGCTAATGTAGTTGCTGTACACACACCTTCAGGAACTAGATATGGTGCTGCAACTGACTTTGATGGCCTTTACAGAATTGCCAATATGAGAGTTGGCGGACCCTTTACGGTTACTATTTCTTATGTTGGGTTTGATGATTTTATTAAAGAAAATATTTTTCTTCAATTAGGTCAAACATTTAAAGTTAATGCAAACATGAAAGAAGCTGGAAACGCTTTGGAAGAGGTTGTGATAACAGCACAAGCGAATAGCGTTTTTGGCGGTAATAAAACCGGATCAGAAACGATTATCAATTCTAGAAAAATACAAACATTGCCCTCTACTTCTCGTTCAATAGCTGACTTTGTAAGGTTAACGCCTCAAGCTTCTATTTCTGAAGGTAATGATGGGTTTTCAATTTCAATTGCAGGTCAAAACAACAGGTTTAATGCTATCTATGTTGACGGTGCTGTAAATAATGATACTTTTGGTTTAGCAGGTTCTGGTACCAACGGTGGACAAACAGGTGTAAATCCTTTTTCAGTTGATGCAGTAGAGCAATTTCAAGTATCTGTAGCTCCTTTCGATGTTAGAAAAGCTGGGTTTACTGGAGGATCAATCAATGTAATTACTAAATCAGGTAAGAACGAATTATTTGGTTCTGCTTATACTTATTTTAGAAACCAAAGTTTGGTTGGAAAAACTCCGGTTGATTTAGTACCGAGTGGAGAAAGTAGAGAAAACATTGCTGACTTTACAGCAAAAACATATGGTTTCACATTAGGTGGACCAATAGTAAAAGACAAAGCATTTTTCTTTATAAATTACGAAAGACAAGATGATGAGACTCCAGCACCTTTTAATGGAGCCAATTATATAGGTGATTCTAATGCTGCAGATTTAGATTTATTGGCAAGTACCTTACAATCTAGATACGGTTATAATCCAGGTACGTATACAAATCATTTAAATACCTTAAAAAGTGATAGAATTGTTACAAGATTTGACTTCAACATCAATGATAATAACAAAATATCAGTATCGTACAGATTAAATAAAACAGAAAACCTTGAAGCAAGAGGGTCTAATAACTTTAATATTGGATTTTTAAACGGTTCTGAGTTTTTTAATCATATCGATCATTCAGGATCAATCGAATGGAGTACATCTATAGGCTCAAAATATGCAAATAGCTTATTAATTGGTTATACCAAAGTAGAAGATGATAGAGATCCTTCAGGAGATCCATTCCCATGGGTTCAGATTAGAGATGGAAGTGGTAGAATCACATTTGGTGGTGAGCGTTTTTCAACGGCTAACTTGTTAGAATCAGATGTATTTACAATTACAAATAATTTTGAAATCTATAAGGGGAAACATACCATTACATTAGGTACACATAACGAGTTCTCTAGTATTAAAAACTTATTTTTTGCAAGTAACTTTGGTAACTATGAGTATGATAACTTAGCAGCCTTTTTAAGTGATGCAGATCCTAGAGTATATCAAAGAGGATATTCTTTATTAAGTGATGGTGCAGGTGATTCTTCTAGTGGTTCTGCTGATTTTAAATTAGCACAATATGGAACATACCTTCAAGATGATGTTCAAATATCTGATAATTTTAAATTAACTGTAGGTGTTCGTTTTGATATGCCTGTATGGGATGATGGTAGAGTAAATGATGATTTTAATACAAGAACAATTCCTTTATTAGAAGCTGCTGGTAAAGATTTACAAGGAGCTACAGTTGGTAGAGGTATTAGTTCAACAGTACACGTATCTCCAAGAGTTGGTTTTAACTGGAATGTAAAAGGAGAATATAAAACTCAAATAAGAGGTGGTTTTGGTGTTTTCGTTTCAAGAATTCCATTAGTATGGCCAGGAGGCACCTATAATAATAATGGTGTTACCGGAGGATATACTTTTAGATTTAGACCAAACCAGACATTTAATCCTGATGTAAATAATCAACCAGTAGATGTAACTCCAGGTACTGGAGCTGTTGGTGGTAATATAGATTTATTTGCTTCAAACATGAAATTACCACAGGTATTTAAAGTGAATTTAGCAGTAGATCAAAAATTACCAAAAGGATTTGTATTATCTGCAGATATCTTATATAATGATAATTTACAACATGTATTTTATGAGAATTTAAATGTTAAAGACGCTGTAAGTGCATTAACAGGTACAGGTGATAACAGACCAATTTATAATAGAGGTGATGAAGTTGACGATACTTACGGACGTATTATATTAGGTTCTAACACAACAGAAGGGTATTCTTATAATGCAACAGCTACAATAAGCAAATCTTCTAAAAACTTTAATGGTAGTATTTCATATTCTTATGGAGATTCTTATGGAATTTTTGACGGAACATCTTCTCAAAATAGTTCCCAATGGAGAGGTATTCAAACTGTAAATGGTAAAAATTCTGATTTACCAGTTTCACGTTCTGATTTTGCTTCAGGACATAGATTTACTAGTTTTATGTCATATGACGTTAAATGGGCTGAAATAGGAACAACAACGTTTGGTTTATTTTATGAAGGACAACAAGGTGGAAATATCTCTTATATTTATAGAGATGGTGATGATATCTTAAACGATGATTCTAGAGGGAATGCACTAATATACGTTCCAGCAAATCAAAGTGATATCAATTTTAGAGGTACACCAGCTGAACAACAAGAACAATGGACTGCACTAGATAATTATATCAGTAGTAATGAATATTTAAACATTAGAAGAGGACAATACGCTGAAAGAAATGGCGATAAAGGACCTTGGAATCATGTGATTGATTTTAAATTAATTCAAGAAGTAAAATTAGGTGCTGATAGTAAACATGCATTGGCGTTAACATTTGATGTTTTTAACTTAACAAACTTAATTAATAAAGATTGGGGAGTTAGAAAATTTGTATCAAGTAGTGTTAGTTTAATCGAAATGGAAGGCTTTAAGGCTGATGGGACGACTCCTGAATTTAGATTTGATCCAAACATTATTGATCGAATAGAACAAATAGATGACTTTGGTTTACAAAGTGCTAGATGGCAAATGAATTTCGGATTGAAATATACATTTAATTAAAAATATAATTATTAAGTATAAAAAACCCGCAATTTGCGGGTTTTTTTATACTTAAAATTTAACTAGATTTGTACAACTAAAAACTAAAATATCATGATGAAGCTTATACATTCCTATTGGGCATACTTGGCAGTTTTATTACTACTTGTCGCTTTTGTAAATGCAATCATAGGTTTAACTCAAAACAAAGAATTTAAAGAAAAAGATTTGCGTATTTCGTTATTTACTTTAATAGTAATGCACATACAATTATTAATTGGGTTGGGTTGGTATTTTATGTCACCAGCATATAAGGCGTTAAAAGCAAATGGTATGGGAGCAACAATGAAGGACAGCGCAACTAGATTATTAGCTGTTGAACATCCTTTAATGATGATTATAGCTATCATTTTTATCACTATTGGGTGGTCTAAACATAAGAAGAAAACAACTGATGAAGGAAAGTTTAAAGTACTAATGATTTTTTACGGTGTAGCCTTGTTTTTTGTGCTAAGTAGAATCCCTTGGCAGCAGTGGTTAGGAATGTAATTGATTCTAACTAATAATAAATAGTTGATTTTGAAAACGATATTGTCTTATATTTTATCTTCTATTTATTATCTGTTTTTTCATTTTGGATTACTTTTTTTTCATGGTTTACAATGGTTAGCATATAACTTAAGAGGCTACAAAACACATAAGTGGGTTGTAGATATGATGAATGGTTATTTGATGTGCTGTCTATATATTTTAGGCACTCGAATTTCATTTATAAATAAGCATCGTTTTCCTAAAAATGTGCCCTTAATAATAGTATCGAACCATCAAGGGCTATACGATATTTCACCTATTTCTTGGTTTTTTCGAAAATTTCACCCAAAATTTGTTTCTAAAAAAGAGCTAGGTAAGGGCATTCCAAGTGTTTCATATAACCTAAGGCATGGAGGCTCAGTATTGATTGACAGAAAAGACGCTAAGCAATCTATAACAGCAATTATAAACTTTAGTAAATACATCGAAAAAAATAATTATACTGCGGTAATTTTTCCAGAAGGAACTCGTAGTAAAACAGGTAAACCAAAACAGTTTTCAGCGGCAGGATTAAAAGTGTTGGCTAAATTTACTCCATCATCATATATTATACCTATGACTATTAATAATTGTTGGAAGTTAGCAATAAACGGAAAGTTTCCTTTATCAATTGGGCAACATATTACATTTGAAGTCCATGAACCAATAAAAGTAACATCGTTAAAGTTTGAAGATTTATTTGAAAAAGTTGAAAATACCATTAAAAATTCTATAGTTTCGTAAGCTTATTAAAACATAAAACTATGTCATTACAAAATATTAGATTAGAGGTTATGAAAACGCTTGAAAAAAGTATAGATACCTTTGTAGATAAATTTTTAATAGCACCAGAAAAAATTTGGCAACCAACAGATTTTCTACCTAATTCTCAAAGTGATAATTTTATTGATGAGATTGAAGAAATAAGAGAACTATCAAAAGAATTAGACGACGATTTTTGGGTGGTTTTAGTTGGAGATACCATTACCGAAGAAGCCTTACCAACCTATGAATCATGGTTGCTTGACGTTGAAGGTATTTCACAACATAGTAATGAAGGAAATGATAACGGCTGGGCGAAATGGATAAGAGCTTGGACGGGAGAAGAAAATAGGCATGGAGATGTATTGAACAAGTATTTATATTTATCAGGTCGCGTAAATATGCGCGAAGTTGAAATTACAACACAACATTTAATTGCTGACGGTTTTGATATTGGTACCGCCCGTGACCCATATAAAAATTTTGTATATACTAGTTTTCAAGAATTAGCAACCTATATTTCACACAATAATGTTGCCAAAATAGCACGTGAAAAGGGACATAAAATGTTGGCAAAAATGTCTAAAATAATTGCGGGAGATGAAATGCGTCATCATTTAGCATATGTTGAATTTGTAAGACAAATATTTAACTATGACCCCAGTGAAATGATGTTGGCTTTTCAACATATGATGAAACATAAAATAGTGATGCCAGCATTACACTTAAGGCATTCTTTTGAGGCTAAAGGGACACTTTTTGACCAATTTTCTGTTGTAGCACAAAGAGCTGGAGTATATACAGGATTTGACTATGTAAGTATCATAGAAAAATTAAATAAGGCTTGGCAAATTGATACCATTAATGGTTTGACAGATGAAGCTGAAAAGGCTAGAGATTTTTTGATGAAATTACCAGAACGTATGTATCGTATTACAGAACGTATTATAATACCCGATACCAAGTTTGAATTTAAGTGGATGAATCCGATAAGTTAATATGATATGTCATTCCCGCGGAAGCAGTCCTGAGGCTTCGGGATAGTACTAATCAGAATAAATTTTATAGTTAACTTATTGTTTCATATCAAACCTTAGGTCGAACTCAGGTTTAGAGTAAAATCATCCTTATCATCTAAAAACAGAAACTTTTCTCTGGTTTTTAATAGGTCACCTTTATTTAATGTGATTATTTCGGTAGTAATTTCATTCGATTTTATGGTAGAGATTTCTTCCCCTAGGCTGTCATATATTGCTGAGTTACCTGTATATTCATAACCATTAATATCTAACCCTACCCTATTGACTCCAATACAATAGCTCATATTTTCTATAGCTCTAGCTTTTAATAAAGTATTCCAAGCATTAATTCTTGGCTTTGGCCAGTTGGCGACATAGATAAGTAAGTCATAATTTTCAGTATTTCGTGCCCATATAGGAAAACGCAAATCATAACATATTAAAGGGCATATTTTCCAACCTCTATAATTGACAATTAATTTTTTATTTCCGGCAGTATAGACTTTATCTTCACCAGCTAAAGTAAACGTATGCCGTTTGTCATAAGTCTCAACTTCACCTGTTGGAAAGACGAAAACTAAACGATTATAATAGCTCGGGTCACTCTTCTCACCTTTAGGGGACTTTTTAATAATTAAACTTCCGGTAATGGCTATATTTTTCTCTTTGGCAAGAGCAATGAGCCATAAAATTGTTTTACCTTCCATCGTTTCAGCAATTTCAGCAGGATCCATACTAAAACCCGTAGTGAACATTTCTGGCAAGACAATTAAATCTATAGGAGAGGAAATGGCATTCATTTTTTCGGTGAAAAAGATTCTATTTTGTTCAGCGTTTTCCCAAACTAAGTCCGTTTGAATAATAGCTACTTTGAGTAAATTTTCCATTATAAATAAACTATGAGCGTTTTAATCTCTTCGTATTCTTTTTAATTTTTTCTTTTAATTTTTCTAATTTTTTCAACCATTTTTCTTCATCTTCAGAAGATAGCTTTCCCTTTCGCTTCAGTTTTTCATACTTTTTCAAGTCATTTTTATATATTTTTTGACTTTTAGATAAATTACCTTCAGCTTTCTTCTTTTTCTTCAATTCTTTTTCAGCCTTTTTTTGTTTCTTTTTAGCTTTTTGCTGTTTTTTCTCTGCTTTTTTGGTTGCTTTTTCAGCGGTAGATATTCTTTCTTCTCTTGCTAATTTATTTTTTAACTTATTCCTAATATCAGCTAGTTGTTGAATTGTTAGATCAGCAGTAACATCTAAGTCATTGAGGAATATTTTATCGCCTTTGATATGATATTCTTTGCCTTCATGTTCAATTTTTTGAGCATTTACTGCTATAAATAAGAATAAAAGAAATGTTGTGATGAGCAATTTTAAGTTTTTCATATAATTTGATTTTGTGTATTTTCAAAAATAATAAATAAAACGAGACAAAAATTAAAGGCTAAATAGAACAGATTATTTCTGCTGCTTTCTCTAAAGTCTCCTTTTTCTTAGCAAAACAAAACCGTAACATATTAGTATCTAAATTATTGACATTAAAAACAGATATTGGGATGCTCGCTATTTTATAACTTTTAGCTAACCCTTTGGCAAAGTCAACATCATTTTCATTTGTAATGGCACTATAATTGAGCAATTGAAAATAAGTTCCGCTTGATGGAATAAAGGTAAAACGAGAACTTTCAATAGCATTTAAGAAAAAATCTCTTTTTTCCTGATAGAATGCACTTAATTCTAAATAATGGTTGGGTTCTTTTAAATATTCTGTGAATGCTATTTGCATAGGATGGTTGGTACAAAATACATTAAATTGATGTACTTTCCTAAACTCATGCATTAATTCCGAAGGAGCGGCACAATATCCCATTTTCCAACCTGTATTATGAAACGTTTTACCAAAGGAAGCCACAATAAAAGAACGTTCTTTTAAGTGTGGAAATAAGCATAAACTATGATGTTTTTTGCCATCAAAAATGAGATGCTCATACACTTCGTCACTCAATACAATTATATCAGAATCTTTTACCAAATTTTCTAAAGCCAACATGTCTTCCTTGCTCCAAACAGTACCACAAGGATTGTGTGGAGTGTTGATGATAATCATCTTTGTTTTATGGGTAATTAGTTGCTTGACATGCTTCCAATTTACTCTATAATGAGGCGCTTCTAGTTGTACAAATACAGGTTTTCCTTTGTGTAACTCTATAGCGGGTTCATAACAATCGTATGCGGGTTTAAAAATAATGACTTCATCATCGGGATTGATAAATGTTGAAATAATAGTAAAAATTGCTTGAGTAGCACCTACAGTAATCGTTATTTCAGTATCTGGATGGTATGTTGAATTATAAAGAGCATCAAATTTTTTAGCAATTTGTTCTCTAAGCCGAAAAACACCTTGCATGGGCGCATATTGATTGAATCCTCTTTTCATGGCATTCGAAACCAATTCGATTAATTTTGGGTCTGAGTCAAAATCAGGAAACCCTTGAGATAAATTAACAGCATTATATTCTTTTGCCATTTTTCCCATTACGGTAAAAATAGTTGTTTTTACAGTTGGTAATTTAGAGTTAAATTCAATATTCATAAGAATGAAATTATCAGATAAAGTAACAAAAAGTTTCTCTAAAAAATGTATAAATATACATTAGGTTTACATACGACTTCTTTACCTTTGAATACAATAAAAATTCTTAACTATGAAACTCTTCAAGATACTGTTACTTTTTATAACCTTACAAGTCTCTGCACAACAGGGAGGTATGTGGATTCCTTCTCTATTAGAAGGGATGAATGAAAAAGAAATGCAAGCTCTTGGCAGTAAATTAACTGCCCAAGACATTTATGATATTAACAACTCAAGTTTAAAAGATGCCATCGGGCATTTTAATGGAGGTTGTACGAGTGAGCTAATATCTCCGAAAGGATTATTACTTACCAATCATCATTGTGGATTTAGCCAAATTCAATCACACTCCTCCTTAGAAAATGATTATATAAAAGATGGGTTTTGGGCGATGAACTTAGAAGAAGAGTTACCGAATAAAGGCTTGTATGTAGAATTTATTGTGAGTATTCACGAGGTTACAAATCAAGTGCTTGAAGGAGTAACTGATGCGATGACAGAAATTGAAAAACAGTCAAAAAGAGATAAAAACAGTCATAAGGTTAAAAAAAGTTGGTCAAAAACAGCATGGCAAAACACTAAGATAAAATCTTTTTATAAAGGCAACCAGTATTACTTATTTGTAACCGAACGTTTTGAAGATATTCGTTTGGTTGGAGCACCTCCAACAAGTATCGGTAAATTTGGTAGTGATACTGATAATTGGGTTTTCCCAAGACATAC
>VAPL010513125.1_pt1 | contig 14240 bp, 14 predicted proteins | sample 3395061 | NCBI WGS metagenome assembly VAPL01 (sample SAMN08290444, study PRJNA428436) | hydrothermal vent metagenome | isolation source: Deep-sea hydrothermal vent chimney 2 | place: Pacific Ocean: Juan De Fuca Ridge | depth 2182 m m | reverse complement strand
GTCGCTGGCCTGTGTTCCCTCGATCTGATCGGATGACATTCTGTTATTGCCTGGCCCTATTGGCGAAAGTAATAACACAACCGGGCAATTATTTCCCGGACCCCGACGCTGGATACATCACCCGGTTATCCCGTCGTACACGGGAACAGACCGCTACCGGTATCCCGTCAATCCCCAGATAACAATTGCTTAAGAATCTTGTTCACTTCACCCGGGTTGGCCTTGCCCTGGGTGGCTTTCATCACTTGTCCGACAAAAAATCCCAGCAACTTCGCCTGCCCGCCCCGGTACTGTTCAACCTGTTTGGGGTTGTTATCCAGTACGTCACGCACCATTTTCTCAATGGCACCGGTATCGCTGATCTGCTTCAGGCCTTTCTTTTCGATCACGATGTCAGCATCAGCTTCACCCTGACACAGGGCTTCGAACACCTGCTTGGCGATCTTGCCGGAAATGGTGTTGTCACTGATGCGTTTCAGCAGGCCACCCAGCTGTTTGGCGCTGACAGGCGAGGCGTCAATATCGATGCCTTCACGATTCAGCAAACCGGAGACTTCACCGGCCACCCAGTTAGCGGCCAGCTTGCCTTCACCACCGGAGGTTTCTGTCACCTGTTCGAAGTAATCGGCCATTTCACGGCTGGCGGTCAGAACCGCTGCATCGAGGCTCGACAAATCATACTGTGTGATAAAGCGTTCACGTTTGGCATCCGGCAATTCAGGCAGCGTGTTGCGCACTGCTTCAATAAAGTCATCGTCGAGCATGACCGGCAGCAGATCGGGGTCGGGGAAGTAGCGATAATCATTGGCCTCCTCCTTGCTGCGCATGGAACGCGTCTCATCGCGATCTGAATCGTACAGGCGGGTTTCCTGCACTACCTTGCCACCACCTTCCAGAACGTCGATCTGGCGTCTGATCTCGAAGTTGATGGCGCGCTCGACGAAACGGAAGGAGTTAATGTTCTTGATTTCGGCACGTGTACCAAGTTCTTCCTGGCCTTTCGGTCGCATGGACACATTGGCATCGCAACGGAAGGAACCTTCCTGCATATTACCGTCGCAAATATCCAGGTAACGCACCAGTACATGGATCTTTTTCATATAGGCCACGGCCTGCTTCGCCGAGCGCAGGTCCGGTTCTGAAACGATTTCCAGCAAGGGTGTGCCCGCCCGGTTCAGATCAATACCGGTCTCGCCGTGGAAATCTTCGTGCAGGGACTTGCCGGCGTCCTCTTCGAGGTGTGCACGGGTGATGCCGATACGCCGGGTTTCACCCTCCTCCAGGTCAATATCGAGATAACCGTCGTGCACGATGGGCAACTCAAACTGGCTGATCTGGTAACCCTTGGGCAGGTCGGGGTAAAAATAATTCTTGCGCGCAAACACGGAACGTTTCGCCACGGTGGAATGCGTGGCCAGACCAAAACGTGCCGCCAGTTCTACAACCTTTTCATTCAGCACCGGCAACACGCCGGGCAACCCCAGGTCGACGGCACAGGCCTGGGTATTCGGCTCGGCGCCGTAGGCGGTCGGGGCGCCGGAAAAGATCTTGCTGGTGGTCGAGAGCTGCGCGTGTATTTCCAGCCCGATGACAACTTCCCATTCCATACTCAGGACTCTCTCTTATTCGTAGCCCGCAGGGCGCTGCATGTGCCAGTCGGTGACCTGCTGGTAGCGATGCGCCACATTCAGCAACCGGCCTTCATCGAAATAGTTACCAATCAACTGCAAACCGACCGGTAAACCGCCGACCAGGCCGGCGGGGATGGACATGCCCGGCAACCCGGCAAGGTTCACGGCAATGGTGTAGATATCCGACAGGTACATGGTGACCGGGTCGTCGGACTTCTCACCGAGTTTAAATGCCGTGGTGGGTGCGGTTGGCCCCATGATGACATCGACCTCTTCAAAAGCCTTAACGAAATCATCACGGATCAGGCGGCGGATCTGCTGCGCCTTCAGATAATAGGCATCGTAATAACCGGCGGACAGGGCGTAGGTGCCGATCATGATACGGCGCTTGACCTCGGCACCAAACCCTTCACCACGCGAGCGCGTATACAGGTCATCGAGATCTTTCGGATCCTTACAACGGTGGCCGAAGCGCACACCGTCCATACGCGACAGGTTGGAAGAACATTCCGCTGGTGCGACAACATAGTAAACCGGTACCGACAGGCCACTGTTGGGCAGGCTGATGTCCTTTACGGTGGCGCCCAATGACTTGTATTGCTCAATCGCCACCTCCACGCTGGCGCGCACCCCGGCGTCCAGGCCCTCGTCAAAAAATTCTTTCGGCAAGCCAATCACAAGGCCGTCCAGATCCTGCTCCAGCCCGGCGCTGTAATCGTCAACGAGGCGATCAATGCTGGTGGAATCGCGTGGGTCAAAACCGGACATAGCCTGTAACAGGATCGCCACATCCGCCGCCGAGGCTGCGAACGGCCCGCCCTGGTCGAGACTGGAGGCAAAGGCGATCATGCCATAGCGTGATACGCGTCCGTAGGTCGGCTTGAGGCCGGTGATGCCGCACAGCGCTGCAGGCTGGCGGATGGAGCCGCCAGTGTCAGTACCGGTCGCCAGGGGCGCCAGACGTGCCGCCACGGCCGCTGCCGAGCCACCGGAAGAACCACCTGGCACGCGTTCGCGGTCCCAGGGGTTTTTGACCGGGCCATAAAAGCTGGTTTCATTGGAAGACCCCATGGCGAATTCATCCATGTTGGTCTTGCCCAGCATCACCGCACCGGCCTGTTTCAGCTTTTCGGTCACAGTAGCGTCATAGGGGGCTTCAAAATTATCCAGCATGCGTGAGCCGCAACTGGTCCGCACACCGTCCGTGCAGAAAATATCCTTGTGCAGGAAGGGGATGCCCGTCAACGCCCCGGCATTACCGGCGGCAAGGCGTTGATCCGCATCACGCGCCGCCTGCAGGGCCTGGTCGGCCGTTACCGTCACCACACTGTTGAGTGTCGTATCGAAGCGCTCGATACGGTCCAGAAAATGGCGTGTCAGGGCTTCACTGGTGAATTCACCGGCGCGCAGCCCCGCCGCCAGCTCGGAAATGCTTTTTTGATGCATAAGAGGCCCTGTTACTCGATGACGCGGGGAACCAGATACAGACCGGACTCGACGCGTGGTGCGACCTGCTGGAACCTGTCGCGTTGATTTTCCTCGGTAACCGCATCAGGACGCAGGCGCTGGCTGGCGTCCAGTGGGTGCGCCATCGGCTCGATGCCAGTGGTATCCACCGCATTCAATTGTTCGACAAAGGCGAAAATATCGGACAGGCTGCGCGCATAGGTCTCGTTTTCGGCTTCGTCCACGCCCAGCCGCGCAAGGTGCGCGATGCGGCGTACTGTTTCCTGATCCAGTGACATGTTTCCCGTCTCTTAATGACTCGTTCAGTGAGGACGCGAAAGGTAGCATATTTACCCGCAATATTGCAGGCGCGCATGCAATACCGGGCCGGACTTTACCGTGTCACGGCCGGCTAACCGCCATTCAGGCGCGTTATTTGCTTGCCCATTGAAGCCCCCGTTGTTAGATTACATCCTTTTACCACGCTACGGATTCAGCACCCGATGTTCAGAAGCCTGATGGGGATGTTCTCCAACGATCTTTCCATTGATCTGGGTACCGCCAATACCCTGATCTACGTGCGCGATCAGGGTGTTGTGCTCGACGAACCCTCGGTGGTCGCCATTCGTCAGGGTCGCGGACCAGGTGGCCCCAAAAGTATCGCTGCCGTAGGCGCGGAAGCCAAGGCCATGCTGGGCCGGACGCCCGGCAACATCACCGCTATCCGGCCACTGAAGGAAGGCGTTATCGCCGACTTCACCGTCACCGAGAAAATGCTCCAGCATTTCATCCACAAGGTGCATGAAACCCGGTTTTTCCGCCCCAGCCCACGGGTACTGATCTGTGTGCCCTGCGGCTCCACCCAGGTGGAACGGCGCGCCATCAAGGAATCGGCCGCCGGTGCCGGTGCGCGCGAAGTCTATCTCATTGAAGAACCCATGGCCGCCGCCATCGGCGCCGGCATGCCGGTCGATGAAGCACGCGGCTCCATGGTGCTGGATATCGGTGGTGGCACCTCGGAGGTCGCCGTCATCTCCCTGAACGGCATTGTGTACTCCGCCTCGGTGCGTATCGGCGGTGACCGTTTTGATGAAGCTATTGTGAACTACGTGCGCCGCAACTACGGCACGCTGATCGGTGAAGCCACGGCCGAACGCATCAAGAAAGAAATCGGTTCCGCCTACCCCGGTGCGGAAATGAAAGAGCTGGAGGTCAAGGGCCGCAACCTGGCGCAGGGTGTGCCGCGCAGCTTCACCCTCAACAGCAACGAAATTCTGGAAGCCCTGCAGGAACCGCTGGCGGGTATTGTCGGCGCGGTCAAAACGGCACTGGAACAGACGCCTCCGGAACTCGGCGCCGATGTCGCCGAACGCGGTATTGTCATCACCGGTGGCGGCGCCCTGTTGCGCGACCTGGATCACTTGCTGATGGAAGAAACCGGCCTGCCGGTGATCATTGCCGACGACCCGCTAACCTGCGTGGCACGGGGTGGCGGCCGGGCGCTGGAGCTGCTCGACGAGCGCGGCGGTGACCTGTTCGCGGTTGAATGATCAAAGAACCCCGATGGCCTTGCGCTGAAGCCGGTCGGCCGGACCGGATGGAGTAGACGCTATCAAGCAACTTTTTACCGCAGGCCCTCCGCTACTGGCCCGCTTGCTGGTTGTGGCACTGCTTTCTATTGCGCTGATGACTATCGACCATCGCCAGCACCATCTCGACAGTATGCGCAGCGCCCTGTCGGTCGTGGTTTACCCGCTGCAATTACTGGTCGACCTGCCCGGCAATACCATCGACTGGTTCCGTGAATCTCTGTCCACCCGCCGTCAGCTGCAGGAGGAAAACTTCAGCCTGCGCAAACAGCAACTGGTGCTGAATACCCAATTACAAAAACTGGAAGCGCTGGAAGCGGAAAACCGCCACCTGCGCGCCCTGCTCGACTCATCCTTCCAGGTTGGTGAACGGCCCATGCGAATCGCTGCGCTGTTATCGGTAGACATGGACCCCTACCGTCACCAGATCGAGATCAACAAGGGCAGCCTGGATAACCTGTACGAAGGCCAGCCCCTGCTCGACAGCCGGGGTGTCATGGGGCAGCTGATTCACGTCGGCCCCTTTACCTCGACCGCCATGCTGATTACCGACCCGGCACATGCCATCCCGGTACAGGTCAACCGCAACGGCCTGCGCACCATTGCACTGGGAACCGGCAAGTTCGACCAGCTGGAACTGCCGAACATACCCAACAATGTCGATATCCAGGTGGGTGATCTGCTGGTGAGTTCCGGCCTGGGTGGCCGCTTCCCGCCAGGATACCCGGTTGCCGAAGTGACCGAGGTTGAACAGGATCCCGGCCAGGCCTTCTCCCGAGTGCTGGCACGGCCGCGTGCGCAACTGGATCGCAGTCGCGAAGTCCTGCTGGTATGGCCGGAGCAAATCGAACACCCACCCGAACCGGATCACAGTGGTGAACAACCCACCGGGGAAACACCGTGAATCTGAGCCGCTCACATGGTGGTATTGTGATACTGGCAACTTTCGCACTGGCGATGATACTGACCATTATCCCGTTACCGAACAACCTGGTTTACCTGCGCCCGGACTGGGTTGGGCTCACGCTGATATTCTGGTGCCTGACGCTGCCTTACCGGGTTAGTGTTGTTTCCGGTTTTCTGGTCGGCCTGCTGCTCGACGTACTGACCGGCACGCTGCTGGGGCAGCATGCCCTGGCACTGAGCCTGATCGCCTATGTCTGTGTACGGCTGCACGCCCGCATCCGCGCTTACCCGGTCTGGCAACAAATGCTGACGGTACTGGTGATGCTGATACTGCACCAGCTGGTGGTGCTATGGGTTGATCGCACCATCGGTCGCCCCGGACATTCCCTGACCTACTGGTTACCTTCCCTCATCAGCATGTTTCTCTGGCCACTCGTTTACCGCTGGCTTAACTCGGTACGGCGCGCATTTTCGGTGCAATAACTCATGGTTTACCGCGTCACCATCAAGGATTACCTGTTTGAAAACCGGCTGTTTATGCAGCGCTCGGTACAGGCGCTGATATTTGCCACGCTATTGATCGCGGTGCTGATCGGCCGACTGGTCTACCTGCAGGTTGTGGCGCATGAGCACTACATCACGCTATCCGATGACAATCGCATCAAGATCCTGCCGGTACCGCCCAACCGCGGACTGATCTTTGATCGCAACGGTGTCATCCTGGCGGACAACCTGCCCTCCTACCGGCTTGAGATTACGCCCGAACAGATACACGAGGATATGGATGCTGTGGTCGACCGGCTTGCCACCCTGGTGTCCATCCGTGATATCGACCGTAAACGCTTTGACAAATTAAGGCGACGCACACCGGTCTTCAAACCCGTACCGCTGCGCTTTCACCTCAGTGACGAGGAAGTTGCCCGCTTTGCTGTCGACCGCCACCGCTTCCCCGGTGTTGAAATCGTTGCCGGCCTGTCACGCCATTACCCGCACGGGCCACTGGCCTCACACGCCATCGGTTATGTTGGACGCATCGATGAACGCGACCTTCAGCGTATCGATAATTCTGACTACAGTGGCACCACACATATCGGCAAGGTCGGTATTGAGCGCACCTATGAAGACCTGCTGCACGGCACAGTCGGATTTCGTCAGGTAGAAACCAACGCCGAGGGCCGCGTGCTGCGCACACTGATCCGCACACCACCGATCCCTGGTGAAAACCTCTATCTGACACTCGATCTGGAGCTGCAAAACATTGCTGAACAAGCCTTCGGTGACCGTACCGGGGCGGCTGTTGCCATCGACCCGGATACCGGTGAGGTGCTTGCCCTTGTCAGCAAACCCACCTATGACCCCAATCTGTTCGTCAACGGTATCGACATGGCAACCTACACAGCATTGCGCGATGATGATATGCAGCCGCTGTTCAACCGTGCACTGCGTGGCCAGTACCCGCCCGGTTCGACCATCAAGCCCTTTGTGGGCCTCGGTGGACTGGAAATGGGTATCACCAGCACCCATGCACACACCTTTTGCCCGGGCTACTACCAACTACCCGGCAAGGAACGCAAGTACCGGGACTGGAAGCGTCGTGGTCACGGTACCGTAGACCTGGCCATCGCCATCGCCCAGTCCTGTGACGTATATTTCTACGACCTGGCACTCTCCATGGGCATAGACCGCTTGTCTACCTTCCTGTCACAGTTTGGTTTCGGTAGCCGTACCGGACTGGATATCAGCGGCGAAGTTGCCGGACTGATGCCTTCACGCAAGTGGAAACGCGCTACGCGTAACCAGCCATGGTTTCCGGGTGAAACCCTGATTACCGGTATCGGCCAGGGCTTTATGCTGACAACACCCGTACAACTGGCAAGCGCAACGGCGACATTATCGACATACGGGCACCGGGTAAAACCCCACATTGTCGTTTCAACCCAGACCTATGGCGATCCGGAACTGTCGCCGGTTCCGGTCGAAACAGTACTCGACATCCCGATCGAGGATCGACATAACTGGGACGCGATCATTCACGCCATGCGTGAAGTGGTCTTTGGCCGACATGGCACCGCACGCCGGGTTGGTGTCGGCGCCAAATACGAGTTTGCCGGCAAAACCGGTACCGCACAGGTTTTCGGTCTGAAAAAAGAGGAAAAATATGACGCCGAAAAACTTGCCCGAAAACTGCATGACCATTCTCTGTTCATCGCCTTTGCCCCAATTGATCATCCACGCATCGCCGTAGCCGTCATCGTCGAGCACGGTGGCAGTGGCAGTGCAGTCGCCGCTCCGATTGCACGAACTATTCTCGACCAGTACATGTCGAAGCCTGCATCATGAGTACCCTGCTCGACAGTGCCCGCGAAGATGCCAGCCGCCGTGACTGGCAACACCTGTTGCATATTGATGCTGTACTGCTGTTTGGATTGCTCGCGACTTCACTATTCGGTCTGTTCGTTTTGTACAGCGCAGGCGGACAGGATCAATCCATCCTGGTTCGACAACTGGTACGCCTGGGTATCGCCTTCGGTGCAATGGTATTTATCGCACAGCTGCGCCCCCAATGGCTGCAACGCTGGACGCCCTGGCTATACAGCCTGGGCATTGTACTGCTGGTTGCGGTGCTGGCGATCGGTGACGTCGGCAAAGGCGCACAACGCTGGCTGGATTTCGGCTTTGTCCGCTTTCAGCCTTCTGAAATGATGAAACTCGCCGTACCCATGATGGTTGCCTGGTACCTTTCCGACAAACGGCTGCCACCTACTGGCTGGAGACTGGCCATCGCTGGCGCACTGATCGTGGTACCGGTGCTGATGATCGCCCGTCAGCCGGATCTCGGCACCTCTTTGTTAATCGGCAGCACCGGGTTTTTCGTCCTGTTCCTGGCCGGCCTGTCGTGGCGACTGCTCGGTGGACTCGTTCTGCTGGGCGCAGCGAGTGCCCCCGTGCTCTGGCATTTCATGCACGACTACCAGCGACAGCGGGTCATCACCTTTCTTAACCCTGAACAGGATCCACTGGGAACCGGCTACCACATCATCCAGTCCAAAATCGCCATTGGCTCCGGCGGCATATTTGGCAAGGGCTGGCTGAACGGGACCCAGGCACACCTCGAATTTCTGCCAGAGCGCACTACCGACTTTATCTTTGCCGTACTGGGTGAAGAATTCGGCCTGTTTGGTATTTTGATCCTGCTGGTGCTGTATACCTTTATTATTGTGCGCAGCCTGCACATTGCGACCCAGGCCCAGGACACCTACGGCCGTTTGCTGGCCGGCAGTCTGGCCATGACCTTTTTTATCTATATTATAGTGAATACCGGCATGGTCACCGGACTGCTGCCGGTCGTGGGTCTGCCGCTCCCGCTGATCAGCTATGGCGGAACATCCATGGTGACCCTGATGGCAGGTTTCGGTATCCTGATGTCCATACACACGCACAGAAAGCTGCTGCCAACCTAGGAAAAGACCGTGTTATTAAGGAAGCTGTTACTGAACACCCTGATCGTACTGCTCACCGGCCTGGTGCCAGTGATATCGATGGCGGGAGACTTTACGTACAACACGCGCACCCAGGCCTTTATCGACGACATGGTGAAGAAGCACGGCTTTGACCGCGCTGAACTGAAATCCCTGTTCGATGAAGCCAAAAAACGCGAGGATATCCTCGAAGCCATTGCCCGACCGGCGGAAAAAACCAAGCCGTGGCACGAGTACCGCAAAATTTTCCTTACCCCTGACCGCATCAGTGGCGGTGCCAGGTTCTGGCGCGAACACGCTGATGTTCTGGAGCGCGCGGCAAAAGAATTGCATGTGGACCCCGCTATTATCGTTGCCATCATCGGTGTCGAAACCCGCTACGGGAAACACACCGGCAGTTACCGGGTGCTGGACGCCCTGTCGACACTGGCATTTGCCTACCCGCCTCGCAGCAAGTTCTTTCGCGCAGAACTTGAGCAGTTCCTGATTCTGGCGCGAGAGGAAAATGTCGACCTGCGTACGGCCAAAGGCTCCTATGCCGGTGCCATGGGCTATGGCCAGTTCATCCCGTCCAGCTATCGCAATTATGCCATCGACTTCAATCAGGATGGGAAACGCGACCTGTGGGGTAACATCGATGACATTATCGGCAGCGTGGCCAACTATTTCCACCGCCATGGCTGGCAATCGGGAGAACCGGTCGCCAACCGTGTCACGCAAGGCAAGGTACCGGCATCACTGGTTTCGGAAAACAGCAAGCCTGACAAAACAGCTGGCGAACTCGCAGCACTGGGCATACGCACCACGCCGCCGCTGTCGGCACAACAACCGGTAGCCGTACTTGAACTGCAACAACGCACGCATCCTGAATACTGGCTGACCAGCAAAAACTTCTATGTCATTACCCGCTACAATCGCAGCCCACTGTATGCCATGTCGGTATACCAGCTCAGTAAAGCCATCCGGAATGCTTACCAGAAAGAGTCATAACAGGGTAAAAACGGCCTGTGCCGGACTGGCCATTGCCTGGCTGACCGTCGTATTGTCATCCTGCTCCACACCAGGCAGCGGCCGATATAGCCAGCGTCATGACAGTGCACCGGACCGGCAGGTCGATGTCTCGCAGGTTGCTGATGCTTCACCACGTGCGGAACCCAAAAGCCGCTACGGCAACCCGGTGTCCTATGTGGTACGCGGCAAACGTTATCATACCCTGCCCGGCAGCAGCGGATACCGGGAACGCGGCATCGCCTCCTGGTACGGTACCAAGTTTCATGGCCACCGTACTTCCAGCGGTGAAAGTTATGACATGTACAAAATGTCAGCCGCCCACAAGACCCTGCCGTTACCCACCTATGCACGTGTCACCAACCTGCGCAACGGCAAGTCGGTCATCGTTAAAATCAATGACCGCGGCCCGTTTCACGAGAACCGTCTGATTGACCTGTCCTACGCGGCAGCCAGCCGACTGGGGATTCTCGCAAAAGGCACCGGCCTGGTTGAGGTAGAAGCCATTAATCCTGACCAGCCGGTTCAGCGTCCGGCACCACGACAAAAAACCGGAAGCCAGCCAAAATTACAGCAACACGTTGCGGCACGATCAACCTTACCCGCAATTTCACCCCTGTTGTATCTTCAGGTGGGCGCATTCCAGAACCTCAGTAATGCTGAACGACTGAAACGTCGTCTGGCAGCGACGGCCCCGTCAGGAAAACTTCACATCAGTGAGGGCAATACCAACAACCAGCACCTGTACCGTGTCCGCATTGGCCCACTCGACTCTGTCGAAGCGGCTGATCAACTGGCACAAAGCCTGCTGCAACATGGTATTACAGCGCCACGTGTCGTCATCGACTAGTCGTTGAAAAACCCCCACCAAGCGCACACAATGCGGCACTTGATGCATCTACAGGACAATCCATGAACGACAAGCCGCTGTTTTCTTTTTTGCTCACTGTGCTGCTGCTGACCAGCAGTCTTCTGCACGCAGCAACACCTGTACCCAAACCCCCGTCGGTAGGTGCCAGAGGGTATCTCGTAGAAGATTTCAATAGCGGCCAGACCATCGCTGAGAAAAATGCTGACCAGCGGCTTGAACCCGCAAGCATCACCAAACTGATGAGCGCCTATGTCATCTTCAGTGAAATCCGTAACGGTACGCTGGCGCTGGAAGACGAACTGCGTATCAGCAAGAAGGCATGGCGTACTGAAGGCTCTCGCATGTTTGTCGAAGTTAACACGCGGGTGAGTGTTGCCGAGCTGCTCAAGGGCATGATCATCCAGTCGGGAAATGACGCAACCGTGGCACTGGCCGAACAAGTGGCCGGTACAGAAGAAGGCTTTGCCTCGTTGATGAATCACTATGCACAGCAGCTCGGCTTACGTAACAGCCACTTCGTCAACAGTACCGGTCTGCCGAACAAGGATCATTACACCACAGCACGCGATATTGCGCTTGTCGCACGTGCATTGATCAAGGAGTTCCCCGAATATTACCAGTGGTACTCACAGCGCAGCTTTACCTACAACGACATCACCCAGTACAACCGCAACAAATTGCTGTGGCGCGATGAGTCCGTCGATGGTCTGAAGACCGGCCACACAAAATCTGCCGGCTATTGCCTTGTCACCTCAGCCGAGCGCGATGGTATGCGTCTGATCACCGTCGTACTGGGCACCAAAAGCGAAGAAGCACGCGCCGATGCCAGCCAGGCATTACTCAACTATGGCTTTCGTTTCTTCGAGACACACAAACTTTATGATGGCGGTAGCAAACTGGCCAGCACACGGGTCTGGAAAGGTGCTGTTGAGTCCGTTGACCTGGGGCTTGCAGATACGCTGTATGTCACCGTTCCACGCGGTGAATACAAGAACCTCGATGCTTCAATACAGTTACAGGAGCAGATTATTGCCCCGGTTTCAAAGGGTCAGACGCTGGGTCGTGTCATTATTCGTCTCGGTGACAAGCTGATCGTGGAAAAAGACCTGATAGCACTGAGTCCTGTTGCCGAAGGCAGCTTCTGGCAGCGCATTGTTGACGAAGCGCTGTTGTATTTCGAATAAGCCACACATCATGAATATTGTCTATCTGAATGGCGAATTTATGCCGATTGAAAAGGCCTGCGTTTCGGTTACCGACCGCGGCTTTCTGTTCGGCGACGGTGTCTACGAAGTCATTCCAGCTTATGGTGGCCGCCTGCTTCGACTGCCACACCACCTGCAACGTCTGCAGGATAGCCTTGATGGCATTGCACTATCCAATCCGCTCAGCGAATCGGAATGGGCTCAAACACTGGAAACTCTGCTGGCGCGCAACCGGGATAATGCCGGGGTCAATAACGATCAATCTGTCTATTTGCAGGTTACGCGTGGCACGGCGAAGAAGCGTGACCATGCTTTCCCGACCGAGATACATCATACGGTTTATGCCTGCAGCAACCCGATTCCGGAACCCGATCCCGCTGTCGAACGCAATGGTGTAGCCGCTATCACGCTCGATGATATTCGCTGGGCCTGGTGTAATATCAAGGCGATTACATTGCTGCCCAATGTATTGCTGCGTCAGCAGGCCGGCGAACGTGGCGCGGTTGAGGCTATACTCATTCGTAAGGGCTGTGCGATTGAAGCGTCATCCAGTAATATCTTCATCGTGCAGGACGACATGGTTATCACACCCCCCAAAAGCCCACAGATGCTGCCCGGCATTACCCGTGACCTGGTCCTCGAGCTTGCAAAGCAGCATGGCATTTCTTACCGGGAAGATAATATCTCCGAAGACATGCTGCACGATGCGGATGAGGTGTGGATTACCAGTTCGACACGGGAAATTGTCCCGGTCACTCAACTTGACGACAAGGCTGTCGGTAATGGCTTGCCGGGTCCGGTCTGGAAGACCATGCTGTCATACTATCGTGAGTACAAGGATGCTGTGCGTCGCGGAGAGGCGGACTAGGCCGACACGGGACTATGTCCGGCGCCCGGCTGCGGTGGAGAAGGGTCGATGCTCATAACGACTGGTTACGCAGAATACCGACACCCAGCCCCTCGATTTCCAGTGACTGTTCGCGCAGGTCTACGCGAATCGGTTCAAACTCTTCGTTCTCTGGCAACAGATAGACAATCGAACCGCGCTTGCGAAAGCGTTTGACGGTCACTTCATCATCCAGGCGCGCCACCACGACCTGGCCATTCTCTGCCTGACGGGTACGGTGCACGGCCAACAAATCACCATCCATAATGCCAATATCACGCATACTCATACCTTTTACCCGCAACAGGTAGTGGGCACGCGGGTGAAACAGTGCGGGATCGACCGGGTAATAGTCCTCGACATGCTCCTCGGCCAGAATCGGCTCACCGGCAGCCACCTGCCCCACAACCGGGATACCCTCTTCTTCCTCAACCTCTTCCAGCAAGCGGATGCCGCGTGAAGAACCTGGCAATAGTTCAATATATTCCTTGCGCTCCAGCGCCCGCAGGTGTTCTTCCGCCGCGTTGGGCGAGCGAAAGCCAAAGGCTTTGGCTATCTCTGCCCGGGTAGGTGGATAGCCTTCATCGTAGATGCAGTCCCGAATCATCGTCAAAATCTCGGCTTGCCGGGGAGTCAGATCGTCCATTGCGTCACCTGCTGTGTTTTTATCCAGTGTACTGGGAGTATATACAGGTATTTCGACTATGCAAGCCAGCCGCTCAATACCAAACCGTCTGCTGGAATAACGGACAGAAGTTACTCCTGCTATGTTCACAGGCAACTCGCTGATAATTGTCGTGGATGCCTCCCCCGAGGGCCGCACATATCAGGTGCGGATAAAATGTTGCGATAGCGGTAGAATACCGGTATCCCTTTCACTGGAGCCAGCCTCTTATGAAAAAACTGAAACACGAATCCGAACTTGTCAAGGAAGCCATTCTTGCCGGCGTGAAGTATGGTGAGGAACGCGGTGTCGTTGAATTTGAGCCAACTGACTCAGCACAGGAAAAAATCGAGTATATTTATCGTCTGCTGGTACACGACAAGCTGATTCAGCCCTTGCCTGAAGACCAGGTGTCACAAAAATCCATGCGCCACCGACTGGCCATCTGGGCATCCAAACAGCTGCCGAAAGATCATCCCTTGTTGAAATAGGGTATATCAGACAAAACCCTGAAAACGGGGATGAAAGTCGCCAGTCTTTCCCATCGCCGCCGGG
>VAPL010658600.1_pt1 | contig 14242 bp, 15 predicted proteins | sample 3395061 | NCBI WGS metagenome assembly VAPL01 (sample SAMN08290444, study PRJNA428436) | hydrothermal vent metagenome | isolation source: Deep-sea hydrothermal vent chimney 2 | place: Pacific Ocean: Juan De Fuca Ridge | depth 2182 m m | reverse complement strand
TCTCAATCACGCAGTATCAAATACTCTAACACTTTTACCCCGACAATTGCGCCTCCTATGATGCTGGTAAGCGTAATGAACGAGCCTACCGCCAATGTCGAAACACCTGTCAATCCTTGACCAACCGTGCACCCCAAAGCCAAAACGCCGCCGACACCCATGAACGCCGCTCCGAACATGTTACGGATCGAGTCCTTTTTGTCTGCAAAAGTTGTTAGGTGCAGCCGCCCGCGCGAGAAAGCGCCCAAAAATCCACCCAATAGCGCACCGGCCAAAGTTACGACGCCAAATCCCGGCGGGCCCAGCGCAGTATACCGCATCAAATAGTCAAGTGTATCACCCGTTGGCCGCACATAAGTCAGCGACGTTAACAGCACGGGCACGTCAGCGAATTCATCTTGGGCAAGACCCGTCAACAACCAACCAGCAACGACACACAGGCCAATTCCCACACCTGCAATAATGTGCACCGGTGACGTTCTGAAACCCCGATCTTTAAAAACATACAGCAGGAACGCACCTGCAATCAGCAGTAATGTGATGGTGTTTGCTGTTCCTGTGGCCATTCCAGTAGCAACAGAGAAAAATTCATCCACCCCCTGGGTTTCCATACCACGGTTTGAAAGATCTATCGTTACCGGTCCGAATAAGGCGACCCGCAACGGGCCCAGCAAACCACCGATGGTCATGAACCCAAAGACCCCCGTAAACAACAACACCACAACAGAACGCAAATCACCGCCCCCTGCCCGAACAAGGTTTCGACTGATACATCCACCTGCAAATACCATCCCAAATCCAAACATCAGGCCACCGACGATGTTTGCCAGCCAACCAAAATTCGGTGTCAAATAGATTGAATCAGCTACATTAACCACGCCAAGCGTTTCCAATGCACCAACCCCCAGCATACCCACGGCCCCGGCCAACAACCAAGATCGGAAGCGGCGAAAATCACCAAACGACATAATGTCCGAGATTGAACCCATGGTGCAGAAATTGGTTCGGTAGACTATAAAGCCGAAAATTGTTCCGATCAGCAATCCACCCCAGCCAACATAAAAGGCCGGGTTTTCGATGACTATTTCTTTCCAGATTTCGAGCATGACCATTCCCAATTTCATTCAACCAATGGCTGACGGACACTGGAAAACTGGCGTAGCTCCCCATCCAACAGCATAACATCTTCACGAATTAGCATATGATTGTATGTTAGGCAAAATACTTTTGCGCTTTTGAAAAATTGTAGAAAATTTGCTGCTAAAGGGAATCTTTCGCGCTTAACCCCATTGAGAAACTGGCGTTGTCATGTTCAGAAAACCAGCGTAATTTTTCGCGCAGCCTGACAACTTCCCCGACAACGATCATTGAAGGGCCGGTCATTTTGTTGCGAACCGCAATTTCGTGCAAATCGCCAATTGTTCCCACTGCCACCTGCTGGTTAGGTCGTGTTCCATTATCAATGATTGCTGCGGGGGTTTGTGGGTTTGCGCCGCGTTTGACAAACTGTTCACTTAGAAACTCCAGACTCGAAAGCCCCATATAGATTGCTACGGTTTGCGCAGGGCGCAACAGAACATCCCAGTCCAGACCCAAAACACCTTCGCGACCATGGGCAGTTACGAATACACAGGCCTGAGCATAATCTCGATGGGTCAGGGGAATACCAGCATAAGCGGTCGCACCAGAAGCCGCGGTTATTCCTGGAACGACCTGAAACTGGATGTCATTCTCGGCCAGCAATTCAATCTCTTCACCACCTCTGCCAAATATAAAGGGGTCCCCGCCCTTCAGGCGCAGCACGCGCTTACCTTGTTTAGCCAGATCAACCATCAACTGGCTGATATCTTCCTGTTGCATGGTATGTTGGTTTGGAAGTTTACCGACATAAATGCGTTCAGCATCTCTGCGCAACAGGTCAATAATACCTTCACCAACAAGACGATCATATAATACAACATCTGCCCGTTGCATCAGCCGAAGCGCGCGAAATGTGAGCAGGTCAGGATCACCGGGGCCAGCACCAACCAGAAAAACCTCGCCCTTGGTAAAAGAAGCATCGTCGGCACCACTTTCGGCCAGCGCAGTCATTAGGTGCTTTTCTGCACTTTTCGCGTCACCTGCTAAAAAAAGATCGCCCGCCGGTCCATCGATCATTCGTTCCCAGAACCGTCTGCGCAGGCGTGTACTTTTGATGGTTTTCAATACATCTGACCGAAACTTGCCCATAAACTTTGCCATGCGCCCATAGGCAGGTGGCAAAAGAGATTCTATACGCGCTCGTAATATTCGTGCAATCACCGGTGCAGTACCACCAGAGGATATCGCTACGACCAATGGCGAACGGTCAACGACAGATGGGGTAATAAAATCACAATATTCGCTGACATCTGCGACATTTGACAAAACCCCATCTTTTCGTGCGGCTTCTGACAATAATCTGTCCCTGTCATGATCTTCAGAAGCACCATAGGCAACAATTGCTCCAGTTACATCTGGCGCTGTGACTGACCTTTTAAAATGAGTCAGGTTTTTATGTCCGGAAAGATCGCGGAATTCATCACATAATTCCGCATCAAATACATGGACATTGGCACCGGACAGCAATGCACGCTCTACGCGTCGGGCCGCCACAGTGCCGCCCCCGTCGACAACAACGGTTTTTCCGCGAATGTCTAAAAAAATTGGCAGATAATCCATTGTTCAGGTTGTCCTTTGTATTATTTGTCAGTGACTGACGCCCATCTGACCATCATCTCGCCCAGTTCATTTGCGCTGTTTGCATCAAGATCTACGATCGTAATCCGCCGCCCTTCACGCAGGGTCAAACGCAACATACTCAGGCCGCTTTCAAAATCTACGTTTTTCAAGCTTGCCCGCCGTTTGAACGGCAATTCAAATTCGCCCAGTTTTATCGTCGCATTTTCAGTCATATTTCAACCCGCGTGCAAAAACAGCTTCCAGCCGCCATTCCCATTTCTTTGGCGTGTCCCGATAGTCTGGTTTTACATCAAATTCCAGGAACATTTGCCCTGATTCACCCGCATGGGCGACCAAATTTTCCAATTTCTTGAAACTATCAACATCCGGATGTTGAATGATCAAATCACTGAGTTTTGCCATTTTCTAACCTCCTGTAACTTTGTTATGGAAACGAATTCTGAATATCAGCCGATCACTACCTGTGGTCAGGTCCGGGTCAAACCCAGTCCTGTTGTGAAGCGAGTTGTTGCATAAGATTCCCTCTCCTGCTTGCAATTTTGTTCTCTGAATGAACTGTTCTTCAGATTCTAGCAGCCTGGTCAGACAGGCCCGTGCTTTGTCGGTTTTCCGGTCGTCACGCCACTCGATACTACGCGTTCGGGCGGTATAACGCATCTCAAGGCCCCCGGTGGTCGGGTCAACCGAAAACACTGGCCCCACGCTAGCTGGCCGCAGCTTACCATTCGCCTCGCGGTTCTCTGGTATGGTCATCGCTTCCGGGTGCATAAGCGCGTCAATGAAATCAGGATTTTCGTCACGCAAACGAAGATAGGCTATTTCGGGATCAAGAAACTCGTTCCAGCCACCGTCAGCCGCCGGGCGCATGCAATGTAGAACCATCGCCCGTATTTTCTGATCTGGCCCATTATAATAGCCATCGGTGTGCCAATTCATGGGTTTCTTGGAATAGGGGATATATCCGCGCTTGCTTTGCTCAGCACCTAGTTGCAAGGCAACTATTCCATCAGTACCGGCAGAACGATGTGTTTCGGCAATTTTAAGACCAAGGCGTTCTGTAAAGCCTAACAACTGCGCACGGGTTCGATCTGCATCATCAGGATTACAATTGCTGGTATAGAATACTGAATTATTGGCAGCACAGCGCCCTATCAGTTCGATGCGCTCCGCGTCGCTGGGCCAAGCCAAATTTCGAATCTCAACCCGCTCAGTGTGGCCGACTATTGGTGTCAAACCGGCCAGCTTCGCTGCCCGCCAAGCTTGATAACCTGTGGTATTCGCTGTGTACCAGTGAGATTCAGCGTCGGATTGCCGCATCGCTTGGGTCACCGGGAAAGCCCAGTAAACACAGATTTATTAAACGATTTAAGGGTCATAAAGCAACATCCTGCTGATATTAGTGTTACAAGATTTACACACGTTTCTCTTTACATTCAATAATTGTAATATAAAAATACAACAAGTAGTATGCTATTATATGACGGATACGTTCTAAAGCGCGTAGGGACTGGGAATGGTACCCAATAATTTGGGTAAGTGCGCAAAGAACAACGAAAAATGCCCGTTTGGGTAAGCGCGAACAGATCGCAAAGGGAGAAAACTGATGAAAGACGGTGATTCGATGGACGGAACGTCCAAACAGGTCGAGAAACACCCAACTCCAATGCTGGATCAATTGGAAGATGGCCCATGGCCAAGTTTTGTCACCGGTCTGAAACGGCTTCGCGATGCTAAGGGTGAACAATACGCGCCAATGATGAATGACCTTCTGGGTCAGTTGGAACATTCCTACGAAAATCGACTGGGTTATTGGAAGGGCGGAACAGTTTCCGTCTATGGTTACGGCGGTGGTATTATTCCACGGTTCTCCGAAGTGGCCGATAAATACCCCGCATCTAAAGAATTTCACACCCTGCGCGTTATGCCACCCCCAGGGTTTCACTATACAACGGACATCCTTCGTAAACTTTGTGACATCTGGGAACGCCACGGCTCTGGTCTGATCGCGTTTCACGGCCAATCCGGTGACATCATGTTCCAGGGCTGTACATCCGAAGCAACGCAGCATGCATTTGATGAATTGAACGAACTTGGCTTTGACCTTGGCGGTGCAGGCCCTGCACTGCGGACCTCCATGAGCTGCGTTGGTGCAGCCCGTTGCGAACAGTCCTGTTTTGACGAAGCGCGCGCACATCGCGGCGTCATCAATCGCTTCCTGGATGAAATGCACCGTCCTTCGCTTCCCTATAAATTTAAATTCAAGTTTTCGGGCTGCGGTAACGATTGCGTAAATGCCATTCACCGCGCTGACTTTGCGGTTATCGGTACATGGCGCGATGACATGAAGGTTGATCAGGAAAAAGTCAAAGAACACGTCGCAAAAGTTGGACGTAAGTACATGATTGATACGGTCGTATCCATGTGCCCAACACGCGCACTTTCACTGAATGACGATGATACACTGGATGTAGACAACCCAAGCTGCGTGCGCTGCATGCACTGTATCAACGTGATGACCAAAGCATTGTCGCCCGGCGATGACAAAGGTGTTTCGATTATGATCGGCGGTAAGCGTTCGCTTAAAGTCGGTGACCTGATGGGTACAATGATTGTTCCGTTCATGAAACTGGACACCGACGAAGATTATGAAGAGCTGGAAGAATTTGCTGAAACCTGCATCGAATTTTTCGCAGACAACGCGCTGGAACATGAGCGGATCGGTGAAACCATTGATCGCATCGGTCTTCCTGCCTTCCTTGAGGCAGTGGGTGTTGAAGCTGATCCAAACATGGTCAACCACCCGCGCACATCCAGCTATGTGCGAACCGATGACTTTGATGAAGAAGCGGCCAAGTGGTTCGAACGTAAAGCATTGGAAGCAGGCATGACGGTTGCTGGTGAATAACCGGCAGCTTCCTCTGATTTGAATTTTACTAAATTCGCGCCGATATCCTTGGCCGCGAATAGGGAGAGCAGACATGAATGATACCGCAGTAAAAGAAAAGCCACGCGCGGCAGACGAAATTGGTGTTCCGGACCATTACCAGTACATGCACCCGGTCATGAAAGAAAACCATGGCGCCTGGGATTGGCACGAACGCCCCCGCGCCGGTGTTTTGCGCCATGTTGCTAAGAGCGGTGATGAGATTTTCACTGTCCGCGCCGGGACGCAGCGCCAGATGGATGTTTTCACCATTCGCAAGCTTTGCGACATTGGCGATAAATTTGCCGACGGCCACATTCGTTTCACCACGCGCTCAAACATTGAATATATGGTCGCGGATGAAGCCAAAGTTCAGCCGCTGATTGATGCCCTGAATGCAGAAGGTTTCCCAATCGGTGGCACCGGTGCTTCGATTTCCATGATATCGCACACCCAGGGCTGGTTGCACTGCGATATACCTGGCACCGACGCATCTGGCGTTGTTAAAAGCCTGATGGATTTCCTGCATGCCGAATTCATCCAAGAAAAAATGCCAAACCGCCTGCGGATAACAACATCCTGTTGCCAGATTAACTGTGGTGGCCAGGGCGATATCGCCATTAACGTTCAATACACCAAGCCGCCAAAGATCAATCACGATCTGGTGGCCAATGTTTGCGAACGTCCCGCCGTTGTGGCGCGTTGCCCGGTGGCAGCGATCCGCCCGGCCATGGTTGACGGAAAGCCGACACTGGAAATTGACGAAAAGAAATGCATTTGTTGTGGTGCGTGTTACCCGCCTTGCCCACCCATGCAGATCAACAGTGCTGAAAGCACCAAGATTGCAATCTGGGTTGGCGGCAAACATTCCAACGCCCGTACCAAGCCAACATTCCACAAACTTGCGGTTGCCAACCTGCCCAATAACCCACCCCATTGGCCCGAAGTGGCAGCGGTGGTCAAGCGGATCGTGGAAGCTTACAAAAAAGACGCGAAACATTGGGAACGCATGGGTGAATGGATCGACCGTATCGGTTGGAACCGGTTCTTTGATATGACGGAACTGGCTTTCACCAAGCACCACCTGGATACATGGGACGGGTCGCGTAAGACGATGAACTCTTCCGCGCATATCCATTTCTAAGAGGGGGTTGTGACGTGAAATTTGGAATAGTCGTCAGTGAAGGCCCCTACACGCATCAGGCGTCTGATACGGCATATAATTTTGTCCGGTCAGCGCTTGAAGCAGGGCACGAAGTACCGCGGGTTTTCTTTTACCATGACGGTGTGAATGTGGGTACGCGCCTGTCCATCCCACCCCAGGACGAACGCAACATCCAGCAACAATGGAGCGCCCTTGGCAAAGAGCACGACATTGATCTGGTGATCTGCATCGCAGCCGCCCAACGCCGTGGGCTGCTGGATGAAAATGAGGCAACCCGTCAGGGCAAAGACGCCAACAACATCGCTGAAGGTTTCCGGATATCCGGCCTTGGCCAGCTGATCGAAATGGGCATTCAGACCGACCGTCTGATGACCTTCGGGGACTAGGGGAATATCATGTCAGAAGATGTAAAAAAGTTCCTCTACGTAAACCGCAAAGCGCCCTATGGCACGATTTATGCGCTGGAAAGCCTGGAAGTCGTGTTGATCGGGGCCGCCTTTGATCAGGATGTGTCGCTGGCATTTCTGGACGATGGTGTGTTTCAGTTGACCAAGGGTCAGGACACCAAGGGGATCGGCGTCAAGAATTTCTCGCCTACTTTCCGCGCCCTGGGCGATTATGAAGTCACCAAGCTTTACGTTGAAAAAGAAAGCCTGGATGAACGCGGACTGACCGCCGATGATTTGCAGGAAATCGTCTGGGAAGACGAAGACGATGATTACAACGAAAAACCATCGATCAAGATCATTAGCCGCGCCGAAATGGCCGATGTAATGGCTGATCAAGATGTTGTTTTAAGCTTTTGAGGAAAAAAATGGGAACTCTGCACACAGTAAATAAATCCCCTTTTGCGACCCCGGCATTGCAAAGCTGTGTCGCCCACGCAAAAGATGGCGATACAATACTTATGATAGAAGACGGTGTTTACGGCGCTTCTGCTGGCACCAGCGTTTCCGAAGCAGTAGCCGCGCGCAGCGGCGCTGTTTCATTTTATGTACTTGGCCCGGATCGGAATGCGCGCGGGCTGGACGCGGCAAATCTTATTGATGGAATTAAATCTGTGGATTACGCAGGATTTGTCGAACTGGCCGCCAACAGCGACCGCACGCAGTGTTGGCTTTAGCCACGCAAATTATTGAACAAGAAATGTATGTGAGAGGAAAATAAACATGGCATATGATGTAAACGGGGCGACCATCGAGCACGACGAAGAAGGCTATATCACCACACTCAGTGACTGGACCGAAGATCTGGCAAACGTCATCGCGGACGCCGAAGAAGTTTCGATGAACGAAGAGCATTGGGCCGTGGTGAATTTTCTTCGTGAATATTACGAAGAATACCAGATTGCGCCAGCTGTTCGGGTGTTGATCAAGTCGATCAAAAAATCAATGGGCCCGGAAATTGGAAACAACAAATATATGTATGAACTGTTTCCCTACGGCCCAGCCAAACAAGCCTGTAAAATTGCCGGCCTGCCAAAGCCAACTGGTTGTGTTTAATACCTTAAGCTCCTGATAATACTACAATAATTGGGGCTGACTTCTTAGGGAGGAATTCAAGTGTTGTCTACACTTTACGCGCTGCTTTTCTACGTTGCGACGATCCTATTGGTCGTTGGGACGGGCATGAAAGTGCTCAAGTATGCGCGTACCCCTGCCCCGTTAAAGATACCTGTTTCACCGGCGCCGCGCACGCGGACCGGTGTGGTGATGCGCATGGGTCGGGAAGTGTTGTTTTTCCAAAGCCTGTTCAAATCCAACAAATGGATCTGGGTGCTCGGCTTCCTGTTTCACTGGGGAATGTTGTTGGTTTTGCTGCGGCACCTGCGTTATTTTACGCAACCGGTTTGGTGGTGGGTCGATCTGATGCAGCCCATTGGCGTCTATGCATCATTCGCCATGTTCGCAGGCCTCGCTGGTTTGCTGGCCCGCCGTATTTTTCAGGAACGTATCCGGTATATCTCAAGCCCGTCAGACTATCTGATGCTGCTGTTGCTGATGCTGATCGCGTTTTCCGGGATTATGATGAAATTCGTTTCACCCACGGATATCGTCATGGTGAAAACCTACATGCTGGGTCTGATGCGGTTTCAGATCAATGAATTGCCGACAACGCTGCCATTGTTGACCCATCTGGGTTCTGTCGCACTGTTAATGATCATTTTTCCGATTTCAAAACTGATGCATGCGCCGGGTTTGTTTTTCTCGCCCAGCCGTACCCAGGTCGATAACGCCCGTCAGTTCCGTCACCTTTCCGCATGGGCAAGTCAGTTGCCACCTCTGCCCGAAGGCATACCAAAAACCGGGGAGAACAAATAATGGCACCGCTCGACAAAGCCAATGATGCCCCGCCAGTTCTGATCGGCGATCCGCTGGAAATTCCGAAAATTTCCTGTGGTGCCATGGCTGACAGCAACACATTCGCGGCGGCTCCGGAACATAACGAACCCCTGGGTTTCCCAGGTGAGTTGCTGCCAAACTGGAAAGAGGTGGCAATCGCCAAGATCGGCGAACTGGCCAAAAAGAACCGGGCGTTTCAGGTCTATCTGGATACGTGCGTAAAATGCGGTGCCTGCACTGACAAATGCCACTACTTTTTGGGCACGGGTGACCCCAAGAACATGCCAGTGGCCCGACAGGACCTGTTGCGCAGCGTTTACCGCCGCTACTACACATTTGCAGGCAAACACTTCCCGTGGCTTGTTGGTGCGCGTGACATGACCAAAGAAGTGCTGGACGAATGGTACACCTATTATCACCAGTGTTCGCAATGCCGCCGCTGTGCAGTTTCCTGTCCTTATGGCATCGACACTGCTGAAATATCCATGGCTGCGCGCGAAATATTGGACAGTGTCGGCGTCGGGCAAAAATACTGCAACGAAATTATCGCCAAGCTGAAAAAGACCGGTAACAATCTGGGACTGAACCCCAAAGCTTTGCGCGCAACGCTTGATGATCTGGAAGAAGATCTGTTTGACGAGACTGGGGTAGAGGTCAAATTGCCCCTGGACGTTCAGGGTGCGGACATCCTGCTGATCACACCCTCAGCCGATTTTTTTGCCGAACCCCATATCGAAGGATTGCTGGGTTACGCCAAGGTTTTCCATTCAGCTGGCGTTAGCTGGACGATCAGCTCTTACGCTTCGGAAGCCGCGAATTTCGGTATGTTCATCGGGTCCTATGAGAACATGCGCGAAGTCAGCTGGCGCATCCGACAGGCGGCCAAAGATCTGGGTGTTAAGCGGATCATCTTTGGGGAATGCGGCCACGCCTGGCGCGTCGCATATTCGTTCCTGAACACATTGGCCGGGCCGTTTGATTTTCTGGATCAGAATTATCCAATCCCCCAGCACATTCTGGAATTCACCTTGGATGAGATTGAAGGCGGCAAGCTGAAGATCGACAAATCCCGAAACGACGAGTTCGTGATGACCTTCCATGACAGTTGCAATGTCGCGCGCGGGTCTTCCATGGGCCGCAAGGAAGGTGGGCAGTTTGATGTACCCCGTGCGGTAATCAAAGCGGTCTGCAACGAATTTTATGAAATGGACCCGGATACAACCCGCGAGAATACGTTCTGTTGTGGCGGTGGCGGTGGCCTGCTAACCGACGACCTGATGGATCTGCGTGTTAAGGGTGCGAAGCCCAGAATGAACGCCTTGCAGCAGGTATCAAAAGACCATGGGGTCACCCACATGGCAGCAATTTGTGCAATTTGCAAAACGCAATTTTCAAAAGTTATGCCAAAATTCGGCTACGAAATGGACAACGTCATGTCTGTCCACCAACTGGTAGCCAACGCCGTCATCCTTGATGGTCAAAAAACAGAAGAAGATGCCGCGCCAACAGGCGATGCGGCACCAGCGGAGGTAAGTTCATGAACGACCAAAACCCCACATTCACACGCTATGAAGCCGGTGAAACCGAGGACGATTGGGATCTTGAAGACAAGATCTTCAAAATGGACACTTCCTATAAGTGCCCCACTTACATCCACAAAACCCCCCCTTGTCAGGGTTCCTGCCCTTCGGGTCACGAAATCCGTGGTTGGCTGGCGATTGCCCGCGGCATGGATAAGCCACCTGTTGAAGGCATGGCCTGGCAGGAATACGCGTTTCAGCGCATGGCAGATGCCAACCCGTTTCCGGCCACCATGGGCCGCGTTTGCCCTGCCCCTTGCGAAGCCGGCTGTAACCGCAACGAAGTTGACGACTATGTCGGCATCAACGCGGTCGAACAATACGTTGGTGACTGGGCCAATGAAAATAACATTAAACTGGCCAAGGTCGGTGACGATACCGGGCGCAAAATTGCCGTCATCGGTGGCGGCCCCGCTGGCCTCGCTGCCGCATTCTTCCTGCGTCGCGAAGGCCATGGCGTTACCCTGTTTGAAGCCAATGACAAGCTGGGCGGCATGATGCGCTACGGCATCCCTGGCTACCGGACACCGCGCGATATGCTGGACACCGAAATTGGCCGCATCACCGAATTGGGTGTTGACGTGCACCTGTCCACCCGTGTGGGCAAGGATATTTCCATCACCGAACTGGAAGACGGCTTTGACGCCATCTTTTGGGCGCTTGGGGCACAAACCGGTCGCCCGCTGCCTGTCGAGGGCTGGGAAGGCACTGAAAACTGCATCAACGGCATCGAATTTCTGGATGCCTTTAACAAAGGCTGGGTATTGGGCACGGCCAACCGGGTTGTGGTTGTTGGTGGTGGCGATACCTCGATTGACGTGGCTTCCGTTGCGCGTCGGTTGGGTCACATCACCAATGTTGCTAAAACCGAACATGACGATGGCACCTTGATCGATTTCACCGCCAAGGACGCCGCCAGTGTGGTCACACGCGAAGGCATGAAAGCCACCCTGACATCGCTGTTCCCGATTGAACAAATGACTGCGGCTGAACATGAACGCGAAGACGCCAAGCGCGAAGGCGTTGATATCAAAGGCGGTGTGATGCCGCTTGAGGTGATCAAGGACGATAGCGGTAAAGCTATTGCCCTGAAAATGTGTGAATGTGACATGAAAGGTGGCCGACCTGAGCCACGTGAAGGTACGGAATTCGAAATCGAATGCGATATCATCATTTCCGCCATTGGTCAGGCCGGTGATTTTGCCGGGATCGAAGACATGGATGCCGGTCGCGGTTTCATCGACATTGCCTCGGACTATCGGGTCAAGGGTCGTGAAAAGCACTTTGCCGGTGGTGACATCATCAAACCGCACCTGTTGACCACTGCCATTGGCCATGGCCGCATTGCGGCGCAGACTATCACCGATTTCCTGGATGATGGCGACATTGCCAAACGCCCCAGCGTTGATGTCAGCCACTTTAACCTGTTGGCAGAACTGCACCAGCGCGGTAAAGACCCGGCTGAATTCGATCATAAACCAACCACCGGCACTGACTCGGCCGATTTTTCGGTTCATAACTTTGAGGATCGCGGTGCCTCGCAGATCATCAAACACACCGAACTTTACAAAGGCCACTTCCCCTTTGAGGAACGAGGTGTGCGCGATCAGGTGTCGATAGAAGGTGACGACGTTCTTGGCAATTTTGAAGAACGCATTATTGCCTATTCCGAGGAACAGGCCCAAAAAGAGGGTGAACGCTGCATGTCCTGTGGCATGTGCTTTGAATGCGACAATTGCGTGATCTTTTGCCCGCAGGACGCTGTGTTCCGGGTTAAGAAAGATGACCGCACAGTGGGGCGCTATGTCGATACAGACTATGGTAAATGCATCGGCTGCCATATCTGTGCTGACGTCTGCCCAACCGGATATATCAAAATGGGACTTGGTGCGTAACAAATGAGACCGCTGATTGCATTTTTTCTGGGTTGGGTCATTCTGATGGGGGGCATGGCTATGGCCGACGATCATCTTGGCCCCAACATCCCAAAAGCTTTGGGTGACCCGCACCCGGAAGGCAGTGCGTTCATGCGTATTAATCACATGAAACTATTGCGCCATGACCGGGACGAAACGGTGTACCTTGGTGATCGTGAGATTAAGTATTCACTGAAAGAATGTGTGGCTTGCCATGTGGTGGCCGGGCCGGATGCCCTGCCAATTTCAGTTGAAAACGAACAACATTTTTGCGCGACCTGTCACAAGTTTGCGGCCGTTAAGGTTGACTGCTTCCAGTGTCATAATTCAAAACCAGACCCGCAGATACAAATCCGGCTATTGGGGAAAATTCCTGATTTGGATGAACTGGCACGCTATGTGGAAGAGGTAAGCGAATGAAACTTCCGGCCCTCAGTTTCAGCAAAAAGCCGACCGAAATGAACCGCCGAGACTTTTTCAAAAGCGGCGCGGCGATGGCAACTGTTACGTTGGCCCCCGGTGTAACCCTGATGGCATTTGGCGGTGAAGCAACCGCAGCGGCCAGCTCAGCGCAGCGTTGGGGGCTGTTGATTGATGTTAATAAATGCGCTTCAGACTGCTCGGCCTGTGTTACGGCCTGCTCGGATGAAAATGGCTGGAAAGATACGGGCAACCCTGAAACCGACGCCCAGTGGATCCGTAAAGTAGATCTGAAGGACAACGAAACCGGGTATGAGGTTTCCCTACCGGTCATGTGCCAGCATTGCGATGATGCACCTTGCGTTGATGTTTGCCCGACGGGGGCATCCTTCAAACGCGCGGACGGCATTGTTCTGGTGGATAAGCACACCTGCATTGGTTGCCGCTATTGCATGATGGCTTGTCCGTTCAAGGCCCGCAGCTTTGTCCATGAAGAAGTGACCGACCAGAAAAGCTATGCCCCACGCGGCAAAGGCACTGTGGAAAGCTGTACATTATGCGTTCATCGCATTGATGTTGGCGGGCGGCCCGCCTGCGTCGAAGCCTGCGAGGCAACCGGAAATGGTGCAATGGTGTTTGGTGATCTGAAAGATCCCGATAGCGAAATATCAAAAATGCTCGCTCAATATCCATCAACAGCCCTGCGTGACGATCTTCGGCTAAACGCCGGCGTGCGCTATCAAAACCTTTAAGGGGATGGCCATGGCTCGCATAACATATCAGGAAATCAAACTGACACCGCAGGTTTGGATGATTGGCGCCTTTTTGGGGGCGTTCATCGCAGCAGCCGCTGGTGCGGTGCTATATGTGGAACATTACGGCCATATCGTTACCGGCATGAACAATCAGATCGTCTGGGGGCTGCCCCATGTGTTTGCGATATTCCTGATTGTCGCCGCCTCTGGTGCGCTGAATGTGGCGTCCATTGCTTCTGTTTTTGGCAAAACCCCCTATAAGCCCATGGCGCGGCTTTCCGGCATTTTGGCGCTGGCATTATTAGCGGGCGGGTTAGCGGTACTGGTGCTGGATCTGGGTCGACCCGACCGGTTGATTGTTGCAATGACCAAATACAACTTTCGCTCAATTTTCGCCTGGAATATCTATCTGTATACCGG
>VAPL010264041.1_pt1 | contig 14244 bp, 12 predicted proteins | sample 3395061 | NCBI WGS metagenome assembly VAPL01 (sample SAMN08290444, study PRJNA428436) | hydrothermal vent metagenome | isolation source: Deep-sea hydrothermal vent chimney 2 | place: Pacific Ocean: Juan De Fuca Ridge | depth 2182 m m | reverse complement strand
CCGGAAACAACCGCCAACTTTGAGCAATATGTTAAAGACGGTTTTTATGATGGTACTATTTTCCACCGCGTTATTGATAACTTTATGGTTCAGGGTGGTGGCATGGAATCGGGCATGAAAGAAAAAACAACCCGTGCCCCAATCAAGAACGAAGCCGATAACGGCTTAAGCAATGCAAAAGGTACACTTGCTATGGCACGTACCATGGACCCAAATTCAGCAACAGCACAATTCTTTATTAATGTTGCCGACAATAAATTTCTTGACCACCGTTCACCTACTCCCGATGGCTGGGGATACTGTGTATTTGCAGAAGTAGTCGAAGGCATGAATGTTGTTGAAAAAATCAAAAATGTAGCAACAACAAACAGTGGCATGCATCAGGATGTACCAGCCCAAGATGTGATTATTGAAAAAGTTGTTATCGAAGAAGAATAAGTAAGCCCTTCGATGACAACACTGTTTATTGCTGATTTACACTTAAGTGATCAGCGACCTGCAATAACCGATCTGTTTATTACCTTTATTGAAAATGAAGCACAGCAAGCCCGTGCTTTATATATTTTGGGTGACCTGTTTGAAGCATGGCTGGGTGATGACTGTATTCTGCCCCACTACCAGCCTGTTATTGCTCAATTAAAACAACTTACCGATAACAATATTCCTGTTTATATTTTACATGGCAACCGGGATTTTCTTATCGGTGAGCAATTCTGCGTCTTAAGCGGCTGCCAACTGTTAGATGAAAGTGCAGTAATCACAATTGATGAGCAGCGTTATCTGGTTATGCATGGCGATACACTCTGTACCGATGATGTTAAGTACCAGCAGTTTCGTACTATGGTGCGCGATCCCGAATGGCAAAAACAATTACTGGCAAAAAGCCCTGCCGAGCGCATTGCGCTAGCAAAACAGTACCGTGAAATCAGCCAGAGCGAAACTGCAGAGAAAGCCAGTGACATTATGGATGTAAACCAGACAGCAGTTGAAAAAGTAATGCGCGCCGCAGATATTACAACGTTAATACATGGCCATACACATCGACCCGATATCCACAAGTTTGACTTAGACGGTAAAGATGCACAACGTATTGTTTTAGGTGACTGGTATGAGCAAGGCAGTGTTTTACGCGTACAAAACAAGATTTTTAATTTAGAAACTATCGCCGAGCCTGCAACTTAAATATCCCAGTCATACCCGTGAAGACGGGTATGACGGATAGTTTTTAAAGCTACTCTTCAAAACTAACCTTACCTTCCCTTAATTCCTTCACGGTATAACGTTTAAAATCTGTGGGTAAAACAAATAATTTTTCATCCACTTTATAATTCTCGTCAAAGTCAACCAGTGTGCGTGCATATTCTTTATGCCCCATTGTTTGAACAGGGAAACCAAACATAAGCTGGCGTGCAGGTGCAAATGTGTCTTGCGCCAAATCACAGGCATTGTGCATATCGGCCGGAACATTTGACAAGATACTTTTGCTATCTGATGCCATTAAAATCGAAAATTCTCTTAATGCAGTCACTGCGCCGGGCATTAAGTCGTTTACAGTAATCAAATTACTACAAACTTCATCATTAACCAGTAACTGGTAATGACGGGGGTTCTGCCCAGCCACTTTAGGTGCATCTTTCATTTCACCCAGATCTTTTTCAGTAAAATTCAGTTTAATGGGTGACTCGACCTTGCTGTCTTTTTTATGTACAGTCATCACTGTTTTGTCCTCAATGACCACACTATGAACTAACGACTGCTTTCGATCAAAAAGAATAAAGTCTTCTGCGCCATCACCATCATCAAAACGCACAAACTCAGGTGTTACAATAATCCGGGTGGGATAAGGTTCTACAAATTGTTCCTGCTCCACAAACATTATTTTATAAGCATAATCTGTTGGTTCTTTTTTGCTGCATGCCGTTACAGTTACAACCACTAAACTTACTACTAACCATTTAAAATATTTCATCACTACTATTTATTCCTGCTTACATATTATTTTCAAGATAATCGAGTTCCTGTTGTGTGAACCCGGCTTTTAATCGCGCATCATAATTAACCGGTTTTTTAATCCCACTATTCAGGTATTGCTTTAACAAATCCCGAAAGGTTTTATCATGCTCAACATCTCGTTGTTCACAACAATAACGAAACCAATGAGAGCCTATCTCGACATGGCCGATTTCTTCACTTTGAATAATGCTGAGTATTTCATTTGCCCGCGTGTCACCCACACTTTCAAATTTTTTCATAATACCCGGTGTAACATCCAGACCTCGTGCTTCAAGTACTCTGGGAACCAGCGCCATTCTCACCAGTACGTCATGGTCTGTTTCAACGGCCATTTCCCACAGGCCATTATGCGCAGCAAAGTCACCATAGGCAAACCCTAATTCATTCAAATAGTCATTTATTAAACTGAAATGTTCCGCTTCCTCTTTTGCTATTTTCATCCAGTCCAGGTAATACTGCATTGGCATATCTCGAAAACGATATACCGCATCCCAGGCCAGATTAATTGCGTTGAATTCAATGTGACAAATCGCATGCAGTAAAGTTGCCCTGCCTTCGAGAGAATTTATTTTCCGGTGGGGTAATTCCCGTGGTTGCACTAATTCGGGTTTATTGGGTCGACCAGGAATGGGTAACTTTTGAATGTGCAAATCTGTATTCGATAATTTCAGCTCAAGCTTCAGATTAGCAAACTTATTAACGGCAATATAAGTCTGCTCCACTTTTTCCTGTGGGCTGGGAATGTTAAGAATTTCCCAGGCTGTACTAAATAAATCATTCTGCATTATTAGATTTTAACAAAATGTGGGCAAAAGGCCTATTTCTAATGTCGTGTAAAGAAATCAGAAAAATGGTTATTGCGAAATTATGGTTAAACAGCAAATCTTTTACCATTTGTATGCAACCACTATATCCATAACATTGGTTCCCGTTGGGCCGGTATTAACCACGTCTCCACTGGCTTGCAAGAATGTTGCTGAATCATATGCTTGAATGCTCTCCGCTATGGAATACCCGTCCTGCTCACCACGCAATACTGTTTCACCATCAACCAGTGCACCAGCATCATCGGTATTACCATCCGTTCCATCCGTTCCGAGACAAAGAACAATTATATTATCCAACCCTTTAATCCTGTTGGCAATTAAAAGTGCTAAATGCTGGTTGCGTCCACCTTTACCCGCACCACCAGACAATTTTACTGTTGGTTCGCCACCCCAGATATAGAAACCACACCCACCCTGAGAAATTTTTGAAACAATATTTTCTGCTTCCTGTTCTACATTGGCAGCTAAAGCCTGTTTAAATGTATTCGCTGTTGAATCGCAGAGTGTGGCAATTTTGTCTACCAGTATGGTATTCGTTGCAACCAAATCAGTAAATACTTCAGTTCTATTATTGTTAAGTTCATTGTCAACCGGGGATTCCACCAGCCGTTTAAGCCAATCCGGTAAAGATGCCACTGTCGTATTCAGTGTCTTTTTAACGAACAACCCAGAACCAATAAAATAAGGATCATTACTTAAAACATCCGATAATAACAAGTTTGATACTTTCAGATGTGAGGCTAGCGAAGCCAACTGACCACCTTTAATAGTAGATAACCGCTGACGAACAACATTCACTTCATTAATCGCAAGCCCGGAAGCAAGTAACCAGTTATTGACTTTCACCAGATCATTCAGGCTAACACCCGACTTTAATTGTTCCACCAGCGCTGAAGTCCCGCCGGAAACCAGAACAATAAGGTGTGTGTGTTCAGGTAAATGAGTTATAAAATTAACCAGCTTTTGACCAGCGATTAAACTTTTATCAGAAGGCACAGGATGGCTGGACTCGTAATATTCAAATCGGGAATTTAAAGCTGTATTTGGTAAATGGCCTTGTTTCGATATAACCAGACCCGCTAAAAAATTTTTCTTAACAACTGCGTACGCACCCCGTGCCATACTATAAGCTGCTTTACCTATTGCAATAATTGCAATTTTTTCGTTAGCAACAAGTCGTGGGGAAAATTGCTTACTGAGTAAGTAATGCTTAACACATTGTTCACCACGTACAACTTGTAAAGCCGTGTTGTAAATTTCCAGAACTTTCTTTCGTTGTGTAGTATTGGTCATCATTCTGAATATTTACCATTTATCCTTTTCAGTTAATTTAACCTGACTAATGGATCCTGCTGGTAATACTGTCGTAACAGATCGTAAATAACAGGATAGTTTTTCTGAAGAATACGCGGGCATTCAAAAAACACTTCAGTTAGCACCGAAAAAAACTCTGCCGGCGAACTCGCAGCATAACAATCAATTCCCATTGATTCCCCTCTACTGCATCGTAGTTGAAAATGCTCAAATCCGGCACTGAATGCATCAACCCATTCCTTTGCATTCATACTTGCATGCAATGGTGGAAAACCATTTGCCACCCCGTTTTGCATATCAAGTTTATGTGCAAACTCGTGAATAACCAGATTGCTACCATCAACAACCCCGGCAAACTCGGTGTCATCCCAGGATAAAATAACCGGCCCGCGTTGCCATGACTCACCCACCAGATCAGACTGCACATAATGCACTACGCCATTCTCATCCGTAATAGTACGTTTAGGTGCAAACCCTGAAGGATAAACAATCACCGACAACCAACCCGAATAACAGCCAAGCCCCAGCTTTAATATAGGTAAACAGGCTTGCAAGGCAATGAGTAATGTCATTGGTAACGTCACTATAAAACCCTGTGCCCCTTCAAACACCTTATGGTGTAGAAACAGAATGGTCAATTTCTGTAACTGTTTTTTTTCTTCAGCCGTTAACCTTGCCAACAACGGTAAAGAAGAAAACGCCTGTTCCCACTGAACGGCAGTAATGGTTGAGCGCTTGATAACGCGTTGGTCTAGCCATTGGTGAAATAAATTAAACATAATCTGATAAGTTTAAAAACAATATCGTGCGCCCTGAGTAATAAATCAAAAAAGCATACTATTCAAGCTCTCCCCAACGCTGGAAAGCTTTACTTAACTCTGTTTCTATTTCAGTTAACCGTGACATTGTCTGGTTTACGATATGGTTATCTTTTTGGTAAAAATCACTCTCACTTGTCAGGTTAACAAGCTGTTGTTGCTCTGCTTCGAGTTTTTCAATGTGCTCGGGCAATAAATCCAGCTCACGCTGATCTTTATAGCTTCGTTTTTTTTCAGCAGGTTTTTGTGGTGCTTTAGATGTAGCCGTTTTTTTATTATCAACTGTACTTTGTTTTGATGATACAACTTTAACCGGCTCGCCACGTTGTCTTAAATAATCGTTGTAGCCACCTACATATTCGTCAACCTGCCCATCACCTTCCATTACAATCGTACTGGTAACGATGTTATCCAGAAATTGCCGGTCATGACTGACCAGAATCAAAGTACCTTCGTAGTTCAGCAATAATTCTTCGAGTAGTTCCAGTGTTTCAACATCCAGATCATTGGTGGGTTCATCGAGCACCAGCAAGTTGGCGGGCTTTATAAATAAACGTGCAAGCAATAGGCGATTACGTTCACCACCGGATAAGGTTTTAACTGGTGACTGTACTCGTGCAGGGGGAAACAGGAAATCCTGTAAATAACCAATAACATGACGGTCTTTACCATTCACCATAACACGGTCACGACCATGATTGAGGTTTGCCATAACAGAGGCATTCATATCAAAATCAGCACGGTTTTGATCGAAATAGGCAACTTCCAGATTGGTGCCCAGTTTTACTTTACCGGCAGTCGGTTTTAATTCACCCAGTAGCAGCTTAATTAAAGTGGATTTACCTGAACCATTTGCACCGATAATACCAATTTTGTCACCACGTAATATTTTAGTACTGAATTCTTTTACTATTGGCTTGTCACCATAACTAAAACTGGCTTTACGTACTTCGGCAACAATACGCCCCGAACTATCGGCTGCATCAAGGTTTAATTTGGCTTTACCTTGCTGTGTGCGCCGTCGCGCATGTTCATTTCGCATGGCTTTTAATGCCCGCACACGGCCTTCGTTTCGGGTGCGACGTGCTTTTATGCCTTTACGTATCCATTGTTCTTCCTGTGCCAGACGTTTATCGAACTTGGCATTATGCTCGGCTTCTATCACAAGGAACTCTTCCTTTTTAACCAGATATTGTTCATAACCAAATTCCCACGAAGTGATATTGCCACGATCCAGCTCAACGATACGGGTTGCCAGTTTTTTAACAAATTCCCGGTCATGCGATACAAATAAAATAGTCCCTTTATAGTTTTGTAAAAACCCTTCAAGCCAGAGAATCGATTCAATATCGAGATGGTTAGTCGGCTCGTCCAGCAACAAAATATCCGGCTCGCAAACCAGAGCACGCGCCAGCATTACCCGGCGTTTATAGCCGCCCGACAAACTACTCACCAGCACATCTTCCGGCAATGACAGTTTGCTGACCATTGCTTCCACTCTCTGCTCTAATGACCAGCCGTCTAAACGTTCCAGCTGATTTTGATAGTCATTGAGTTGATTAACTAAACGTGCCGATTCTTTTTCATCCGTTACATCCGCAAGCGCGTGTACAGTATTATGATAATCAGTAATCAGTTGGCCTACATTTTCGATACCACTGGCAACCACTTCAAAAACGGTACGCTGTTCATCATTCGGCACCTCTTGCATCAGGTATGAGACTTTTAAGCTCGGTGCCCGCCAGATACTACCATCATCCAGCGTAGCTTCGCCCAGCAAGACTTTCATCAGGGTAGACTTGCCTTCACCGTTACGGCCAATGAGTGCAATGCGTTCACCGGCATCAATGGTTAACGATGCCTTGTCCAGTAAGGCAACATGGCCATAGCTTAAACAGGCTTTATCAAGTGTTAGTAACGGCATAACACTTATAAACCCCGGCTAACATCATTAATAATATCGTTGATATCTTCCAGACCAACAGCAATTCGAATCATCCCTTCAGTAATACCCGCTTCTGCACGTTGCTCATCCGTTAAACGACCATGCGTGGTGGTAGCAGGATGGGTAATGGTACTTTTTGTATCACCCAGATTTGCTGTTATCGATAATAATTTTGTTTTATCAATTAAATTCCATGCTGCTGTTTTACCCTCTTTCAGATCAAAGGCCAGTACACCACCAAAGTTACTTTGTTGCTTAACCGCTAATGCATGTTGCGGGTGTGATTCCAGACCGGGATAATAAACACGGTTTACACTCTCATGTTGTTCCAGAAATTCAGCCAACTTCAGGGCATTTTCACTATGAGCATCCATTCTTAATTTAAGTGTTTCCAAACCTTTTAAGAACACCCACGCATTAAATGGACTCATACTTGGGCCAGCAGTTCTTAAAAAACCATACACATCTTCACCAACCAGTTTTTCATTACCAACAACGGCACCACCAATACAACGGCCCTGCCCATCAATATACTTTGTAGCAGAATGAATAACGACATCGGCACCAAACTCCAGTGGTTTTTGTAATGCAGGCGTACAAAACGCATTATCCACCACAAAAATACAATCATTGTTATGTGCGATGGTCGCCAGTGCTTCAAGGTCGGCAATTTCAGTTAACGGGTTCGATGGCGTTTCAACAAAAAGTAATTTTGTTTTACTGGTAACCGCCTGTTGCCATGCATCCAGATCCGTTATTGGTACATAGGTAACCATTATCCCCATGCGGGATAAATATTTGTCGAACAAAACAACGGTGCTGCCAAAAATAGATTTGGACGAAACAACATGGTCACCTGCTTCCAGTAAACCGCAGCAGGTGCTTAAAATAGCCGACATGCCGGATGCTGTGGCAACACAACGCTCGCCACCTTCGAGTTGCGCTAACCGTTCCTCAAAATTACGTACCGTAGGGTTGGTAAAACGCGAATAAATATTACCAGGTTCATCACCACTAAACCGCGCTGCTGCCGATGCTGCCGAGTCAAAAACATAACTGGACGTTGGGAAAATAGGTTCGCTGTGCTCCCCTTCCTGTGTACGGGTTTGCCCTGCCCGAACGGCCAGGGTATCAAAACCCCATTCGTTGCTATTTTTAGTGTCCGACATAATAACCTCGTATTATTTCTTCATATTACTTCGTGGCGGGCATAAAAAAACCCGCTTACACTAAAGCAGGTTCTACCCACGCTTTAGCTGTTTTTATTAAGCGCCCGCAAGCTGATCTTCAAATCGGCGCCGATGTATTAAACATCTAGACAAAGAATATGCCCAAAATACTGCAAAGTCAAATGCATGAATAGCTAAATACAAATTATACGATGCTTATTACTGAGTAAAAACCTTTGCACGGATAACGAGAAGCTGGAGAACAAGGCGAAAGCTAACGATGAAGCGGAATTTACACATAGTAAATGAGCATTCTGAGTTGGCTTTCAACGCAGTTATCCAGCTTCTCGTTATTCGTGCGGAGGTTTTTTATGCATTGTTGTACATATCAACAACCTCATTATCCTGCACTTTATCTTTGCGTGCACCATCGCTACGACTTACTTCAATATGAGCAAGATACTCCTGGCTGATATCACCCGTTACATATTCACCATTAAAAACCGAAGTATCAAATTGCTTAACATTCGGGACTTTCTTTTTAACCGCTTCGATTAAGTCATCTAAATCCTGATAAATTAACCAGTCGGCACCAATCGCTTTGGCAATTTCTTTATCGGTTCGGCCATAACCAATTAACTCTTTTGCGGCAGGCATATCAATACCATAAACATTGGGATGAATAACCGGTGGTGCAGCCGAAGCAAAGTACACTTTTTTGGCACCAGCATCACGTGCCATTTGAATAATTTGTTTTGAGGTTGTACCACGTACAATCGAGTCATCAACCAATAATACGTTTTTGCCACGAAATTCCAGTTCAATGGCATTCAGTTTTTGCCGAACCGATTTTTTACGTTCTTTTTGCCCTGGCATTATAAAAGTACGGCCAATGTAACGGTTCTTGATAAAACCTTCACTGTACTTAACACCTAAGGTATAGGAAAGCTGCAGTGCCGAAGTACGACTGGTATCCGGTATGGGCAGCACCACATCAATATCATGTTCAGGTAATTCACGCAGAATTTTTTTAGCCAGATAGTCACCCATTCTTAAACGTGCTTTATACACAGAAATGCCATCAATAATGGAATCGGGACGTGCAAAATAAACATGTTCAAAAATACAGGGACTTAAAACAGGGTTCTCGGCACACTGCTGTGTGTGATGCTTACCATTGGCATCAATAAAAATAGCTTCACCTGGTGCAATGTCTCTAACCAAATCAAAACCGAGTGCATCAATCGCAACACTCTCCGATGCAACCACAATATCTTTACCCTCTGCTGTTTTGCGTTCACCAAAAGCCAGGGGGCGAATACCATACGGGTCACGAAATGCCAGAATACCTTTACCGGTTATCATAGCAACCACCGCATAGGCACCACGGCAACGTTTATGCACACCTTTTACTGCATTAAAAACATCTTCAACATCAACATTTAACTTATCGGAATTTTGTAATTCATGCGCCAGAATATTTAATAAAACTTCTGAATCCGAATCGGTATTAATATGACGGCGATCTTCTTTAAAAAGATCACGGCGCAATTGATCAGCATTGGTTAAGTTACCATTATGCGCCAGGGTAATCCCATATGGTGAGTTCACATAAAAAGGTTGTGCTTCGGCAGAAGAAAAGCAACCGGCAGTTGGGTAACGCACATGACCGATTCCCATATGCCCTTTTAAACGCAGCATATGCCGTGTTTGAAAAACATCGCGCACCAGGCCATTGGCTTTGCGCATATAGAGGCGATTGTCTTCACAGGTCACAATCCCGGCAGCATCCTGGCCACGGTGTTGTAAAACAATCAGACCATCATATAAATTCTGGTTGACTGGTTTATTTGAAACAATACCGATAATGCCACACATACTATCCTCTTTCTGTTAAGACAAGAATGAAATAAAACTAAAGTATAACCTTTTATAAATATTATTCGATATTTTCACTGAATATTTAAATGAGTTAATACTTGAAACTGGAACCAATATTGGTAGGTAAAAACTGCCCTAACCACAATGCAATGCCTTCAAATTGTGAAAGTAATAAAGAACCTTTCCACCATGACTCTTGCGGCATACTGGACAAGCCCGCCAGCATCACTAATACGGCAATAATTAAAGTACCACGCAAGACGCCAAAAACAACACCTATAAACCGGTCTGTGCCGGACAAACCGGTACGATGAACTAGTTGCACTGCAAAATAATTTACCACCACAAACAGTATAAGCGAGATAACAAATAAAATACCAAAGCCCACCACCACACGGAATGTTTTATCGGCTATCGAATTTAAAAATAGTTCGGCAAAGCCGCCAGCAAACGTCAATGCTATCCAGAATGATACGACCCACCCCACCAGTGATAATGCTTCTCGTACAAAACCACGGATAAGGCTGATAAAAGCAGAAATAAGAATAATACCAATAATGGCAAAATCAATCCAAATCATAAAGAACAACTTTCCTGTACTAACATTTAGGGATGAGCAACAACTAAACCACTTATTTTAAGTTCGGTTCTTAAACGTTTTTGTATTTTTTCGGCCTGACTACGGCGTACTTCCGGCCCGACCCGTACACGGTAAACGCGCCCTTTGGATGTTTTGACCGCTTCAACAAAGGTTGTAAATTTTTTACTACGTAACTTATTGCGTAACTTAAAGGCATTACTGCGTTCACTAAAACTGCCCACCTGGATTGCCCATGCTTTTGCAGCTTGTTTTGCTGTTGGTTTCGCTTCTGCCGTCGTTACTTTTCTGCTCTTAACCTGGTTTGATTTTGCCTTACTCGCCGGCTTTTTTTCCTTTGAATCTATTTTAGCAAAACTTGCAACTGTATCATTTTTAATTGCGGGTTTAAGCACTGGCGTGTGCTCATCAACCGGTACTCTGGCGTCAAAATCGGCCTGTGATTTTATAATAACGGCTGTTGATTGCTGTGCTTTATCTTTCGGTGATTGTTTTGAGATATAGTTCGGCTTATTCGGAATGTTACTACCAAAAACCGGCATGCCGTCATCCAGTGCGCGCTCACTATTTAATAACATAGGGATAAAAATCACCCCTAACGCGACCAGCACAATCGCACCAATGACCCGTTGCTTGATTTGCACAGGCTGTTCGTCATGATTGGATGATTGTTGACTCATAGAGCTATTGTACCAATATCTGGCACTGAGGTTCAGTTATTTTAAGCGGATATCCAGCTCGGCAGAATGGCGGCGACCGTGTAAAAAGAGCCAAAAACCAGCAGAATATCCCCTTTTTTTGCCTGTAATTGCATTTCTGAAAAGGCAACCGCGATTTGTTCAAAACACGTTGAAGAAGCAGCCGGGAACGTACCGATAATGGCTGCTAATTGCGCCGTTTCTGCCGCACGTTCAAGAGGTGCTTTTACAATATACCAATGGTCGATGAGTTCGCGCATGGGCTGCAATGAGTCGACCAACGCTTTGTCTTTCATCATTCCTACTAAGGCATGCACCTGACCAGAGGATTTCATCTCGGCCACCAGTTGCGCCAGACATTGCACACTATCGGGGTTGTGTGCCACATCCAGAATCAGTGTTTGTCCACCCATGGATTGATTGACCGGAATGATCTGGCAACGCCCATCCACCCGCACATCCATCAACCCTTGCCTTACATGTGCCTGACTGACCGGTAAACGTGCTGACAATAATTCAACCACTTTTAGTGCACCAGCTGCATTCTGGTATTGATGTTCACCAATTAACGCCGGTCGGGGCAAGGCAGTACGTAAGGTATTTTCATCCAACCATTGCCAGTCCATTTGCCGTTGTTCAAAACTAAATTCCTTCCCCAGACGATACAGGGGTGCGGCTATTTTATCTGCGTGCTGTTGAATACTTTGCGGCATATCCGGGTCACTACAAACAACCGGCTTGTTGCTGCGCATAATACCGGCTTTCTCAAAAGCAATAGCTTCACGTGTGTCGCCCAGCCAGTCTGTATGATCCAGACCAATCGAGGTAATTAACATAACATCTGCATCCAGCAGATTCACCACATCGAGTCGACCACCCAGCCCCACTTCAAGAATAACAACATCCAGCTCACCCTTTGATTCCGCCTGATGAAAAATATCAAAGGCAGCCAACGTGCCAAATTCAAAATAAGTTAAGGATATTTCACCACGCGCTTCATCAATACGCGCAAAACTTTCACAAAGACGGGCATCGTCTACAGGCTGTTGATTAATGCGAATGCGTTCATTGTAATGAACCAGATGAGGCGATGTATAACTACCCACCCGATAACCGGCCTGTGTATAGACAGACTCCAGTATCGCCACACTGGAACCTTTACCATTGGTACCGGCAACACTGATAACGGGGATTTTAAAGGCTGGATAATGCAGTTGTTGATAGACCTGACGAACACGGTCTAAACCTAAATCAATTTGTTTGTTATGCAGGCTTTCCTGCCAGCTTAGCCATTGTTGCAGGGTGTTAAAACGCATAACTCACGCTGTGAACCCGAAATAAATATGAAAGTTAGATTTAAGCAGCAGGTTGATTCGTTAACATTGTGAGAATACGCGCAACTGTATCACGCATGTCGCGGCGGTTTACAATCATATCAATCGCACCGTGCTCTAATAAAAATTCACTACGTTGAAAGCCTTCGGGCAAGGTTTCCCTAACTGTTTGTTCAATAACTTTAGGTCCGGCAAAACCAATCAAAGCATTCGGCTCGGCAATATGAATATCACCTAGCATAGCAAAACTGGCTGATACGCCACCCATGGTCGGATCGGTTAAAACAGAAATAAAAGGAATACCCTGTTTACGTAAGCGTCCGAGTGCTGCACTGGTTTTGGCCATTTGCATTAAAGAAAACAGCGCTTCCTGCATACGCGCACCGCCACTGGCAGAAAAGCAAACTAAAGGAATACGATGCTGAATCGCTGTATTGACTGCACGTACAAAACGTTCACCAACAACCGAGCCCATTGAACCACCCATAAATTTGAATTCGAATGCGGCCGCAACAACCGGTACTTTTTTAACCTGCCCCATCATCACAACCAGGGCATCGGTTTCACCGGTTGTTTTTTGTGCCTGGGTGAGCCTGTCCCGGTATTTTTTCAGGTCTTTAAATTTAAGCGCATCGACTGGTGTGATTTCTTCACCAATTTCAATTTGCGGCTCGGCATCTAAAAATGTGTCTAAACGGCGGCGAGCTCCAATACGAATATGGTTATCACACTTGGGGCAAACATCAAGATTACGTTCGAGTTCTGCACGGTACAAAACTGCACGACAATCTGCACACTTGGCCCATAAACCTTCGGGAACATTGGTACGTTTGTTACCGTCTGCACGGATACCTGTGGGTAATAATTTTGAAAACCAGTTCATCGCTTGTTTTTTTCTCTTATATTATGTTTAGTCGATAGCAGTGCGTAATTCTTTTATCAATTCACATACCACTACCTTTATTTTATCAGAATCTGATGCATTTGCCTCTATTCGTTGCACAATCGCGCTACCAACAACAACCGCATCGGCCACTTTGGCCACACGTTTGGCAGAATCACCATCTTTAATACCAAAACCCACGCCAACGGGCAAAGCAGTAAACGACTTGATTTGTTCTACTTTATCCGAGACTTCGTCAGTATTCAAATGCCCGGCACCGGTTACCCCTTTGACCGAAACGTAATACACAAAACCACTACCCGCACTGGATATCAGCTTCATGCGCTCATCATTGGTAGTGGGTGCAACCAGAAAAATTGGATCTAAGTCTTTGTTTTTAAAAGCACTAATATAATCTTCGGCCTCTTCTGGTGGAATATCCACGGTTAACACACCGTCAACACCGGCTGTGGCCGCTTTATCGGCAAAGTCACTGTAGCCCATCACTTCAACTGGGTTTAAATAGCCCATCACCACCACGGGTGTATCGCTATCTGTTTCACGAAAATTGGCCACCATGCCCAAAACATCGGTCAAACTGGTACCTGACTCAAGCGCCCTTTCCATTGCTTTCTGAATAACCGGCCCTTCGGCCATTGGATCAGAAAAAGGCACACCCAGCTCAATAATATCGGCACCGGCCTCCACCATGGCGTGCATTAACGGCACGGTGGTTTCAGGTTTTGGGTCACCTGCTGTTATAT
>VAPL010073986.1_pt1 | contig 14247 bp, 12 predicted proteins | sample 3395061 | NCBI WGS metagenome assembly VAPL01 (sample SAMN08290444, study PRJNA428436) | hydrothermal vent metagenome | isolation source: Deep-sea hydrothermal vent chimney 2 | place: Pacific Ocean: Juan De Fuca Ridge | depth 2182 m m | reverse complement strand
TGCGTAAAGTTTTAAGCTCTGCCTTTTTCACTTTGTCCAATTTAAGTACAACGAGATAACCGGTATCCAACCAATGCTCGGGAGGCAACACATTCACTGAGGCAACAAAGGCTTTATATTCTCCATTTGTTACTTCGTACTTGTCGATGAGATAATCAGGCAAGCTTTCTTTATGTTGCGGATGTTCATCCATATGCCAGGGTTTACTATTGCCAAATTCACCCTTTTTATTGCTTTTTTCTATTTTATTACTGCCCATAATAAAAGAACCGGCGGGGATCAAGACCATTTCAGTAAAACGAGGATCAGCGGAAAAATCACCCGCGACAACCGTGTTACTGATAAAAACAACGGCGATAGTAAACCATTTCATTTTAAAATTTCTAGTCAACATATATACAACCTACCTAGAGTTTTTTAACCGCAGTAGAAATCAGTACAGGCCGTTCCACGTCTTTCGCACAACGAAAACCAAAACTGTTATTTTTGGTGGCTTTTAAGAAAAAAGCACGGTTAAATGCCGGAGCAGACATCCCGCAACTATAAAAAGAACAGTTCCACCATGAACCGCCTTTCAGTGTTTTATACTCTCCATCATAATTTTCTGTCTTGCGCCTATTACCTGGATAGGCTTCATATTTGCTTGATGTCCATTCCCATACATTGCCAGACATGTCATACAACCCCTTTGGCGTCACCCCTTTTTCAAAGGCCCCTACCGGCGTGGTATCCCCCTTTTTTTTCAGGGCCTTCCAACGTTGCGGTGTGTTGGCATAATGCATGTGAAATTCATTCCCCCATGGAAAACGCCGAGCATCAGCACTTCTTGCTGCCTTTTCCCATTCCTTATCATTGGGCAAACGCTTCCCTGCCCATGTACAATAAGCATCAGCATCATTCCAGGTTACGTTTACCACCGGATGATCTGCTTTTCCAGGAGGATAAGTGCGATTTTCAAAATGATCAGGCGAGTCCTGCCCCGTCGCATCCATAAACTTTTTGTATTGTAAATTAGTCACTTCATAACGATCAATTAAAAAAGCCGCCGTATTCGAAGTGTGTTGTGGACCTTCATCGGGAAGTCGATGATCAGTGCCACGAATGAAAGACCCGGCCGCAACTTTGCTCATGTCATTCGGCTTGCTGCCCAAGCGCGTACCGCGATAATACTGAGACATTGTCATTCCGGGCTGTAAATTATTTTTATTGTGAAATAGGGGTAAATCAACTTCATCCAGTGCATCCAGGTGAGCACTCACTCGATTGGCTTCTCCCGTTATATCTGGTGCAGCATGACATTCGGTACAATGGGCTTCTTTCAATGAAGTAATGGCCTTATGCTGCATTGTGCTATGACAGCTCAAGCAACTGTCATTATCCAGAATAACGGGGTCTTCTTTTGCCGAGACAACAGCAAACCCAAACAGGCCTACGCCAAGGAACAATACGCCACCAAGATGAACACCCCCGTTTTTCATCTGCTCTCTCTTTGCTTTTAGTATCTTAATTGAGACACGGCACTCTTTTATTTTTTTATAGCGAATAGCTTAATAAAATTTAAAGCTATTGGCTACGTTTTTAGTCAAGATTAACACTCAGGGTAGGCGATCAAATAATTTAAAAAATTACTTGTCTATTTAGTAAGGTAGGATAAGCGAGCAAGAAAATTCAATAGCGATACATCACAATCATTTATAAAACAGTCCATTAAGGATTGATTTATAATTATATAAATAATTATAAATCTTAAGTAAAATTATTATACTGTTCGAATTTTCATAGTGAGTAGCAAAATATAAGAAGGTTTTTTCTACAAAAAATTAAACAAATTCAAACCCTGTAGTTTTACATAAGTTTGTTGAGCCGCTGCTAATGCGGTTTGTTGAATTTTAAACTGAGTTACGGCTTCAATAAAATCCAGATCTTCTATTTTCGACTTTGTTTCTTGTATCGTAAGTTTGAAATCTGCATTTAATTCCATTTGAGTATCAATCGCATTGATGCGAGCGCCAGCACGAGCACGAATCTCTTCAACTTTATCCATGGCTCGGTCGATATCAGTCAAACCACGCGCCATAGCATTGTTAATGGTCGTACTCCCCACTTCGTTACTACCATCCGTAGTCTCTAATACCCTGACAATATTACGCAGCGTAGTAAACATATCCTGCTTCACGCTCGGTGTTATATTAAAACGATCCCCCAGGTCCGGCGTCCCTTTGACCGAAGTTTCAATGCCTTTAAAAGTAATCGCGGTTTCTTCTTGATAACTCCCTGCTGTTTCAATATTATTTTGACTATCAAGGACAACATAACTATCAACTAAGGTATCGTCATAGTTTTGGGTCGCGCTCGCCACACCGCTGTCACTATTGAGCACAGAACCAAAATAACCCACTATGCGATCATTATCCCCCACCGTCGCACCACTCATCGATTCCGTCAGCGTTATTGCACCCGCACCGGGTACAGTATTGGCAAGATACAGCATACCTCCAGAAACATACGCTTGCACTCCGCTCGCACCACTATTTAAATTAATTTCTGTCGCCAAGCCCGTTAACGTATTGACTGGGGGGGTACTTTCGCTTGCACTGTAAACCGTCGTTCCATTGATATTGAGTGTATAAGTCAGGTCATCATTCGTGCCATTATCAGTCAATGCCAAAGCACCATTCGCCCCAGAATTAGCCGCAAATAAAATATTGTAATTATCGCCATCGTAATTTGCTGGACTAATCACTGAACCGGGATCAACCACACCTGATCCCGTATTGGCCGTATTCTCTGCAACGCTGAAAGTGCCATTACCATTCTCTATTGCCCGAAACAGTTCCGTGCCCGAGTCACTCGTCGCTATTTGTCGTGTCACGCCAATTTGCACAAAACGCTGTCCTTCATCACCATTATAGGTAAAACTACCATCAGAATTACTGATAAAGGGCTGGGTTTGTTCCTGGTATCCTGCAAACATATAATTATTGCTGGAGTCTTTTGAATTCGCTAAGGCAACTAATTGCGATAAAGCCTGATTAATATCCAGGGCAATGCTTGCTCGGGTATTATTGTTCTGTGAAGCGTTATTGGCTTGCAAAGTCTTTTCCCGCACGCTTTGCAAAATATTTTCTATTCCTGCCAATGCATTTTCTTCTTGGCCCAGGCGTGTCTTTGCTATGTCTGCATTACGTTGAAACTGATCAGTCATCGCCAGACTCTGGTTCAAGGTCAAAACCTGGGATGCCCCTCTAGGGTCATCTGCAGGACTTAGCATACGTTTCCCCGTAGAAAGTTGCAGTTGAGTTTTAGACAGTTTAGCCTGTGCCTCCAAAATACTATTGGCACCCTGCTGATTTATCTGGTTGGTCGATATACGCATACGATCACCTTACCGCATCAAGTAAAGACTGGAACAAAGTGTCAGCAACGGAAATCACTCGTGCTGCCGCTTGATACGCCTGTTGAAAGCGAAGAATATTCGCCGCTTCCTCGTCAAGATTGACACCGGATAACGAATCCCGGGCAGCGGTTGCATTGGTCAATCTCGCATCCTGTGCATTAAAATTAACTTCAGCCTGGCGTGCATTCACTCCAACCTGGGAGACCATCTGACTATAAGCCGCTTGATAAGTAGAAACGCCCCCATCCAGGCTGGGGATATCTCGTAAAGAAGCCAAAATTAAAGCATTGCTATTATCCCCTACCCCATTGGCATTGAGCTCTATCGTAAATTGATCACCTGTATTGGGCGTCCCGTTAACTGCGGTTTGAATACCATTGAAATTAATATTGTTACCAGACGTATAGCTACCGGCTGCAATGGCAGCACCCGAACTATCGACAACCACATAACTGTCTGCCGCTGCAGTCGTATCAGGTAATGTGACTGAGGGCGTACCGCTGGTCAATGTCGAACCAAAATAACCCGTCACCGTTTCGTCACCACTCATCACTCCGGCCGTGGCCTGCAGGGTTTCGGTTACTGTGATAGGCACCGCGCTGGCCGGATCTCTGGCAAGGTAGAGCGCCGTCGGAGATACCGTGTTATCAACAAAAGCTCTGACGCCAGTTTGAACATTGAACCCATTAATACTTGCCGCTAACGCCGCCAGATCCGCGACACCGCCTCCCCCCGCCTCGTCTTCTGTAATCACATCAACGCCATTGATCGTCAGCACATACTCCATAGTGCCACTCGCATCGGCGTCAGCAGGCGTACCTGTTCCTGTGCCAGCAACCGCCGCAGGCGTCAAGTCTGCAAAAACAATATCATAATCATCCGAAATAAACGTGGTTGCATTCGTCACTTTGGTCTCAACAACCGCGCCGTCACCCGTATTGGCTAATGAAACAGCCGAGCGCACGGGAGAGGCGGCCGCCACTTTTGTCGCATCAGTTATCGCTAAAGCAATGGTTTCCGCTCCGCGAACCGTAGGCTGGAGAAGAAAAGTATCATTGTTGTCGGGGGCCGTGGTAATAGAAACCGTAAAGCCATCGACTTCCGTACTCGTCCCCCCCGGCGCGATGGTTAAATTCGTAACTTGATCATCAGACAAGCGACGCAATGTATAGTTATCATTACCGGTGTAAGTCAAACGATAATCACTGATCGTCAAGTTATCAGAATTACCAAGATTAATATCTAACAAACCTGAACCGGTATTACTGAGACTATGATCAACTACCCCAGTGGGAACCTGGAAAAATTTCCCACCCATATTACCCTGGAGATCCAGCCCTAGCTGATGTTGTGCATTAAAATCTGAGCTCAAGGCAATGGCAACACGCCCCAAAGCATTTTTCGCCGGCCCTAAAATACGATCTCGAAAATCCAAAGCTCCGCCTATTGCCCCTCCCGCAAGTTGTCCTGATATCGCGATGGTATTACTGCCACTCACCACCGATATTTCTTTGCGTCCCGGGTCGAAAGTATTGTCTGTAACAACTAGTTGCTGGCTATTAAAGCGATTAACAATAAGTTGTCCCTTGCCAATGAATACATTAACTGCACCATCATCTTCCTCAAAAACGCGCACGGCAACATATTCAGAAAGCGTATTGAGAACTTGATCACGGCGGTCTAACAAATCATTAGGTGGACTCCCTCCGCTTGAACCTATTGCCGCAACAATATCTTCATTTAAGTTAACCAACTCTGAAGTTAAGCTATTCACTTCATCAACAGAACTACTCAGTTGCAAGTTCACTTCTGACTCAATACTGGAAAAACGATCACTAAAATAAGAAAACCGCTCAACCAAAGATTCACTTTGGCTGACTAAAACCTGGCGTGCAGGTAACGAGGAAGGTTCATCTGCCACATCGCCCATTGCATTAAAAAAGTCCTGAAGAACGGGAGAGATCCCTGCATTGGGGTCGGCCACTAAATTATCTAATTGCCCGGTCAAAGAAAGCAAGGACGACTCACTATTTAACGATGCGGTCGTATTACGAATTTCTGAGACTATCGCTCCATTATAAATACGTTCGATACTATTAATTTCAACACCGCGACCAATATAACCGACACCACTCCATTCGGGATTTTTAGTGCCAAACTCAACGCGTTGGCGGCTATATCCTTCGGTATTCACATTCGCTATATTATTACTTGTTACAGCTAATGAACGTTGGCTTGCCAATAAAGCTGACACACCACTACCGAGTATACCGCTGGCCATTTCAATCACACCTTTTGAAATAAAACATGAACAAAATATCTAACCCAATTTCAGCTGATCGATGGCTTCAGAGAAACGATCGCCAGACATAATAGATTGAATTTTACTGGAATACTCAGGGTCTGTTGCATAGCCTGCTTGTACTAGAGAGTCAAGGTAAGCCGCAGAGTTATGAGCCTTATCCAGCGCCCCCTGATAACGAGGATTGGATTGAATAAAATCAGCATAATCCAAAAAACTCTGGGCAATAGAGTCATAAGCACGAAAGGGCTCGATACGTTGCACTTTTTGTCCTTGCTCGTATTCATGAGTACGACTGTTTACCTGACTGCCCTGCCAGGCTGAGTTCGCCTTAATAGCAAATAAATTAAAGCTGTTACGCCCATCTTCATGGCGAATCATCTCTTTTCCCCAACCGGTTTCCAGAGCCGCTTGAGCAACTAATACTTTTGCATCCACGCCGATTTTTTCAGCGGCTCTTTGTGCATGTGGCCACAGTTCACGAATAAAAACTTCTGGATTTTTTGGCGAAAATTCAGTTTTATCGGAAAGCACCGCCGAAGGCTGAATAGCGGCAACACGCTCTTGAAAACGCTGCATAGAAAGTACATTAGGTTTTTCTTTGTCTGCAACCTCACCACCGAGCTGGCGCACTAAAATATCAGCCAAACCTATTCCTTTATTTTTAGTTAAATCCAGAGCCAACTGTTGATCAAACATTTCCATATACTGTTTACTTTGATCGTTATCCAACAAACCTTCTTCATCCGCCATAGAAGCCGTAGCATCGCGCATGCTCTTTAACATCATTTGTACAAAAATCGTTTCAAACTGCCGTGCCGTTTCACGCAGCGCTTCTGGCGAATTTGCCTTAGCCTCTGCCTTGAGCTGAGCCAGACCTTGAAAGTCGGTATAGGTATTGGTTGAGGTAATAGACATATCAATCTAGATCACAACCAGTTCTGCACGCAGTGCTCCGGCAGCGCGTAATGCTTCCAGAATAGCAACAAGGTCACCGGGTGCCGTACCAACCTGGTTTACACCACGAACAATTTCGCCCAAAGAAACGCCGCCTTTAAATAAAAACATTCGATTCCCTTCTTGTTCAACTGAAATATCTGAAACAGGCGTAACAACGGTCGTTCCGCCCGACAAAACCCCTTTGGGTTGGCTCACTGCAGATTGCTCCGTAATCGTGACGGTCAAACTTCCATGGGTGATCGCCGCTGAAGTGACACGTACATGACTGCCTATGACAACCGTGCCTGAGCGTGAGTTCACAATCACCTTAGCAGAGGCCACACCCGGCTCCAGGGTCAAATTTTCTATCATCGATACGTAAGCGACACGTTGTGCTTGATTGGTGGGTGCCAACACTTGCACGGAAGACCCATCTAGGGGACTGGCCGTGGCAGGACCGATCGCCGCATTAATGGCTTCTGCTACTCTGTGCGTCGTCGTAAAATCAGGCGTTTTCATATTCAAAATAAAATTGTCAGCGCCACCCAAAATAGTGGGACTTAAACGTTCAACCATAGCCCCACTGGGAATTCGACCCACACTGGGAATATTGACCGTGATCCGTGAACCATCTGCTCCGGAAACGCCCAAACCACCGACAATTAAACTACCTTGTGCAACGGCATAGATACGACCATCGGCACCTTTCAACGGTGCCATTAATAAACTGCCGCCACGTAGGCTTTTGGCATTACCAATGGAAGAAACGGTCACATCTATTGTTTGACCGGGCTTGGCAAAGGGGGGCAGCTCGGCATGAATCGTCACTGCTGCAACATTTTTTAGCTGCGGATTGACATTAGGGGGTAAAGAAATTCCAAACTGAGCCAACATGCTCTTCATGCTTTGCACAGTAAACGGAGCTTGACTGGTTTGATCGCCGGAACCTGATAACCCTACGACCAAACCATACCCCACTAATTGATTGGCTCGTACTCCAGCGATAAAACTAATATCTTTGATACGCTCAGCAAAAACTATAGATGAAAACAGAGACATTATTAACAAGGAAAGCAGACATTTTATTTCTTTATTCTTAATCATAGCGGCCACCATTTTAGTAAAAACCGACTCACCAAACCCATTCGATTTGCCTCATCAAGCATGCCATCACCCACATAGCTGATTCGTGCATCAGCCACTAAAGTAGATAGCACGGTATTATCAGGCTGGATATCCATAGGTCGGATAATACCTGAAATGCGAACATATTCATCACCCTGGTTAATGGTCAGGCGTTTTTGCCCTCGCACGACAAGATAACCGTTAGACAACACTTGAGATACCGTAACCGTCACTCGCCCGCTCAAGGTATTGCTCAGGCTGCTGTCCCCTTCTCCCGTAAAATTCTTTTTGGAAGCCAATGAGGCGCTAAGATCAAATTTTGCTTTACCGCCCGTCAGCTTGCCAAGGTGGAGTGCTTGCCCACCAATACTGGGCACCGCTATCGTTACCCCGCTATCTGTATCCGCTGAAGTCGATGCCTTTTTGGAGGCATTGGTACTTTCAATCAAAATAATAGTTAAAATGTCACCAACACGACGAGCCTTGGTATCTTCAAACAAAACCATGGCAATGTTTTCCTGGAACAAAGAACCATTACGCTGCTCAGCGGGCATTTGAGGCGAAGGCATGGTCGGTTTATATGCCTCCATGTTCTCTATTTTTCTAACCGTAGAACAGCCGTTTAATACCAGCAATGACAACGAGAGAAAAATCAATAGAGAAGTCGTTTTGAACATCATCATGTTAACCTTTATAGATTGTTCGCCACATAACGCAACATGCCATCGGTGGCCTGTATTGCTTTTGAATTCATTTCATAGGCACGCTGTGCTTCAATCATATTCACCAACTCTTCCACTACATTCACGTTAGAAGACTCTAAAAAACCTTGCGTCAACGAACCCAAACCATCCTGCCCCGGAGTACCAACTTGTGGTGAACCACTGGCAGCAGATTCTACAAATAAATTTTTACCTATCGGCTGTAAACCCTGAGGATTAATAAAGTCGGCTAACTGAATATTACCGACATTAGTCGGTGTTGCAGAACCTGCGGTAGTAACAGAAACTGTTCCGTCTTCACCTATGGTAATACCACTTGCGCCAGCAGGAATCGTCACCGAAGACTGTAGCTGGTAGCCACTTGAGTTGACTAATAAGCCATCGGCATTAATTTTGAAACTACCATCACGAGTATAGGCTATAGATCCATCCGGTTGTGCAATTTCAATAAAACCCTTGCCATCTATCGCCACATCCAAAGCACTGTCTGTTTTAACCAGATTACCTTGCGTAAAAAGCTTGGCCGTGCCGACTGTTTTGACTCCCGTTCCCAAATTAAGACCGGTTGGAAACTGCGTATCCTGAGTAGACTGCGCACCCGCCTGACCTAAATTTTGATACAACAAATCTTCAAATATCGCATTACCGCGTTTGAACGCCGTGGTATTCACATTCGCCAGGTTATTCGAAATCACCGCGATTCGGGTTTGCTGTGCATCGAGGCCTGTTTTAGCGACCCATAAAGCTCGTTCCATATTCTTGCTCCTAAATTTTATTGATCTGTTAGCTCACGCGCATGAGTGATTGCGCAGATTCTGCGGTTTCATTCGCTGTCTTCATAATTTTGATTTGCATTTCAAATGCGCGGGAAAGATCGATCATGGTCACCATCGACTCAATCGCACTAACATTACTGCCTTCTAGTGCACCCGATACCACTTTAACTGCCGCATCAGCACGAGCCTCTTCGCCGGAGCGAATTTTTAACAAACCATTTTCATTTTTAACGAGTTCTTGCGTCGGGATATTAACCAACTTGATCCTGTCGACAACGGCTAAAGTCGCGGCAGATTGACCGATAGGGCGAATCGACAGCGTTCCATCGATACCAACTTCTAGTTTTTCAAAAGGCGGCAGAGAAACAGGGCCACTATTCCCCATCACCAGGTTACCGGAACCCGTCATCAGTTGCCCAGCTGCGTTGAAGCTAAAATTACCCGCGCGGGTATAGGCTTCCGTGCCATCCGCTGCTTGAACTGCAATATAGCCTTCACCACTGATCGCGATATCCAAATCGCGCCCCGTTTGCATGATTGAGCCTGGCGACAGGTCAATGCCATTGCCACCGTTCACACCGTATACTCGACTGCCAAAACCCGAACCCTTCACTTCCACGCTACTGAACGCATTCAAATCCGCTTTAAATCCGGTGGTGCTCACATTAGCCAGATTATTAGTATTGACGCTCTGTGCCTTCATAATCTGCCTGGCACCATTCATCGAGATATAGAGCATTTCATCCATCGTAATTCTCCGGTCTACTGATTAACCCAGGGTTAACGGATATTAATAATAGTTTGAGTGACCGTGTCTGCCGTGGTAATCACTTGTGCATTGGCCTGAAAGTTACGCTGTGCCGTAATCATACCCACCAATTGTTCGGTTAAATCAACATTGGAACTTTCAAGAGCGCCCGATTCGATCAAGCCTAAACTCCCGGTACCGGGTTGACTAATGATGGCCGAACCCGATTCAAATGTTTCACCCCAGGCCGTATCCCCTAATTGACGCAACCCCTGCGTATTAGGAAAGCTGGCTAAGGCAACTTGTCCCAGGGTTCGGGACTGACCATTGGTAAACCGTGCAGTCACTACCCCTGTGTCTGCAATATCAACACCCCGTAAACGCCCTGTTGCAAAGCCATCCTGGTTCAGAGTATTCACTGAAAACGCACTACCATACTGAGTCACATCTGTTAAAGTATTAGTAATATTTATCGTACTAGGCGCTGTACTGCCCGGTGGCACAAAGCCTGGAATAACCTGTGTAAAAGGTGAACCCGCACCGTTTATAGCCGAGATTTTTCCATCGGTACTGAATGTGACCGTATCAGGCCCGTCGACTTGTACGCTATTGACAAAGCTATACATTTCCCAATTGTTTGGTGTGCCTGTTTTTCTAAAGTAGTAAGTCGCCAGATGCGCGGTACCTTGAGAGTCATATACTGTTAATGCCGTAGAACTATTAAAAGTTGAGGCATCGGTGGCACTAAAAGGGGCTTGCTCTGATCCATTGGCTGAAGCCGAGAGCGTGCTGCCACTACCCGTAACCTGCGACACCCCGGAGACATCCATCGTTAATGTTTGTGTTGGCATCGCCGCCCCGGCATCAGGGTCCCAGTCGAATGACACCGAGCCCGTAGTACCAACATCAACTGATGCCGTCGCAGCCGGTACAATAGGGGCACCACCCACGAGTAATTCAGCATTCCAGACATTACCCGTACCTGAATAAGTCCATTGCAATGAACCTTGGTTATTACCCGTGGCCAGAGAACCATAGGTATCGAACAAATCAAATGTCGGTGTCGTCAGGGGCGAACTAGCCGTATCTAAAACAGGCGTTCCAAGAGTCAGTGCCGTCGAAGCCACAGGCGACACAGGCACGTCCTCAGAAGCATCAAGATTAAGTCCCATCGTGACACCAGACGTTGCTTGAGGTGCAATATCAGCGGTATCTAATTGTAGTGAACCGGCATTGCCATTTGAAATGTTTCCGCTACTGTCTGCGAGAAAAGCTGTCAACTGTTGACCCTGGTTATTGACGACGAATCCTGCATTATCTATGCTCATGGAGCCTGCACGACTATAAACTTGTACGCCGTTATCATTCAATACAAAAAACCCTGAGCCACTAATCGCCAAGTCAAGGTTATTATCTGTAAAGCCAATATTACCCTGGGTAAATTGTTGAGAAACAGAGGAAACTCGCACCCCCGCACCAATGGCGTTGGCAGTGGTTCCTAATGAAGATGAGGCAAAAATATCGGCAAACTCAGCCCGTGATTTTTTATAACCGGTGGTACTGGCATTGGAAACATTATTACCAATGATTCGTAGATCCGCTGATGCTGCGTTTAATCCACTCAGTGCAATACGAAATGGCATGTTACATTACTCCTGATTAACAACAATAAATATGAAAACTGAATATGAGCACTATTTTTATCGAATCTCATTAATTTCAGAAAAATCTCGACGGCCCAAACCCAGCAAGTTAACGCTGATTCCGCCGCCATCTTTACCGATGGAAACACTTTGTACCGGAACATTTGCAAAAGTGGAGACACCCACTTCTTCTCCTGCTATAACAGCAGAAGCTTCAAAACTATAAACCCCTGGCGACATAGACTCTCCGTCATCGTTCAAACCATCCCATGAAAAGTCAATTTTCCCACTAGGTTGCTGACCCAAACCCACCTGACGTACTAATTGACCACTGCCATCCATGACCCGTAAGGTGACGCTATCAGCACGACCCTCTAACTCTAATGCACCAGTGAGCGGAATATCTTCTTGTAATACACCCGCATCACCACCCACCATGACATTACGACCAATCAGAGAAGACGCTTGTAAAGCTTGATTGGAAACCAGAGAATCGGCTAGCCCGGTGAAAGTTTTTTCTAGTTTTTGTATGCCGTCCACAGCTGCAAATTGGGCGATTTGCCCTAAAAATTCACCACTTTCCATAGGTTTTGTCGGATCTTGATTCTGTAATTGAGTCGTCATCAACTTTAAAAACTGCTCTTGCCCCACTTCAGCCTTTTCTACTTTAGGCTTGTTCACCAGGCCCAACTCACCTAGTCGAGATATATCTACATTGCCTACCATCATTCAGCCCTTTTTATTGACCAATCTGCAAGGTACGCAGTATCAGTTGCTTAGTCGTATTCATAATTTCTACATTCGATTGATATGAACGTGAAGCTGAAATCATGTTAGCCATTTCTTCAATTGCATTAACATCAGGCATATAAACATAACCTTCCGCATCGGCAAGCGGATTATCCGGTTGATGCATCTTGCGCGGTGCCGCATTGCTTTCTTGTATTCCCGAAACAGCAACACCGATACTGCTGCGGTCGGCTGAGGCTTCATCGACCATCGCCTGGAATACCGGGTTACGAACTTTATAGACACCTTCTTCGGTACCACTGACACTTTCAGCATTCGCTAAATTACTCGCGGTGGTATTCAAGCGCACAGACTGAGCACTCATACCACTTCCAGCGATATCAAAAACATTCATTAACGACATAACTATTCTCCTTTAAGCGCCGAAATAATGCCTTTAAAGCGCCGATCCAAAAAATGCAATGAAGCTTGGTAGCGTAATGCATTTTCACCAAACTCTGCCTGTTCAACTTGGGCATCAACGGTATTACCATCCAGCGTGGGTTGAGTTGGTACACGATATAATAATTCGGCATTGGGTAAACCCGACATACTATTACTGAGATGACGAGCATGGGTCTGTTTAATCGAACCACTATTCTGATCACCATTAGCCTGTGAAAGCGCCGTTTTAAAGTCAATATCGCGCGCCTTATAACCCGGAGTATCCACGTTAGCCAGATTAGATGCCAAGAGTTCATTTCGCTTAGCTCTAATACTTAATGCCTGTTCGTGTACACCAACCAGCTTGTCGAAGCTAAAAACCATATCGATACTCCATAATTCGTTTATCTCAGTAATTGCAATTGATATGCCATAGCGATAAAAATAGAAATAGACGGGATTTAACTCAAAAAAGCGGCAAATCTCTGCCGCTATCCGGCAAAATTAGGGTGAAAATCAATGTCTACCCTTTTCATGCCTCCATAATGACCAATAAGGAACGTGCACGTAATAACTTCCAGGGTTTAAGCTCAAGTTTAGTTTGTATTTGCTCGTTCTGGTTACCTAAGGGATGTAGGTAAGATGCGTAAGCACGACTGCATGAATGCAGGAAATAGCAGCCAAAGAGCCAGACATAAAGGTGATTTATTTAACTGAAACCTCACACTCTTCTACGAAGAACCCACTTTATAGAGATGGTAGCGCCCCGTTTCTGCTTTAAATCCACCATCGCCGCTTGGCCCTGGATTTCCATCTTTTGTTACCCAATACCTAAAAATCAAATTTCATCGAACAAATTCACCGCTGGCGATTTTAAGCTTTGCACTTCTATTTAACTCTCTTTTTTCGTTACTATTTTCATTTTATCCAAGCGCGATCACGTACAAAATTATTGGATTGAAAATCTTGCATCGCCTGATCAATTTCCTCGCGCGTATTCATTACAAACGGACCATACTGAACGATAGGCTCATTAATTGGTTTACCACTGACAACGATAAACCGCGCACCTTGTGCACCGGCGGTAAGCTCAGGATTATTATCATCAGCACCCAGTGCGATGAACGTGCGAGTCGGCACATTTTGACCATTGAGCTTACCGTCACCTTCAAACACATAGATAAAGCTGCGATTCTCGGCGGGTAATGCGTGTGCAAATTGCTTATCAGGTTTTAGCTGCACATCGAAATATGAGACATTGGTAATGCTGTCAACAATCGGAGCGCTGGTATCGGCAAGTTTTCCGATAATCACTTTCGCCTGATAGTCCGCTGTTTCTACTACTGGAAAAGCTGACGCATCGTATTCTTGATACTCTGGCGTATCCATTTTATTTGCAGCAGGAAGATTGATCCAAAGTTG
>VAPL010275108.1_pt1 | contig 14249 bp, 12 predicted proteins | sample 3395061 | NCBI WGS metagenome assembly VAPL01 (sample SAMN08290444, study PRJNA428436) | hydrothermal vent metagenome | isolation source: Deep-sea hydrothermal vent chimney 2 | place: Pacific Ocean: Juan De Fuca Ridge | depth 2182 m m | reverse complement strand
CCTCGGGGGAGAAGGAGCAAAACCAAACTTCCGCCTGAAGGCGGGGGATTTACAGATCCCCTATCGGGGACTTTAAAAATAATACTGCAATTCCAGTTGTATGTAGTCGTCGTTGCGGAATGAATAACCCGGATCATAAACCGGCGTTTTGGAAAAACTCAGGGCATCTACAGAGAGCTTCCAGTTGTCACCCAATCGGCGACTGCCTTCAAGGCTGAAATAATAACGATCATAAACAGCGTCACGAATAATACCGGCGAGCAATTCGCTGCTCTGTTCATCGTTGAAACTCAGGCGCGCACCGATAAAATAATCGTTCTGAAACGGCGTCGGCGCGCGATCGCCGCGTTCATCGTACATATATTCGACCACCATCCCCACATCGACCTGACTCTCGAACACGCCGTAAAAACTATACTCGAAGCCACCCGTCGCGGCATAGTAAGCCGATCCCTGGCCGCGACGATAATAGCCCTCGAACTTCAGCAACCAGGCATCGAGGGTGGCCTGTATGTCGGTGGAGTACTGGCTGATCAAATCGTAATTCGGAATATAGACCGCCTCACTCCCGTGACGGCCAAGCGTGAAACGCGGCTCACGGCTGGTGCCGTTGAAATAATTTACCCCCACGTCCCAATCGCCCCAGGTATTGGACCAGCGTGCAGCGTAGTCCACATGGCGTCTGCCCTGTGAGGATTCATAAACCGTCTGCGAAGTATCTACCCAGGGGCTGCTGCGCGGACGCCCCTTAATACCGGGAAAAGTACGTTCACGAAAACCCGGCAACACGAACATACTCAGTGTACCCCAGTCCTTAATCAGAACCAGGTTGAGCATCGGCTGTCCCAGCCGCTCGTTAAGATAAAAATCTTCAACCAGATCGGTCTGGTTGACGATATCCACCAGATGCACGACTTCCGTCACACCCCAGAACACCTTGCCGATACCCACATGCAGCTCCCAGTCATCATCCGCTTTCAGCCACATCATTTCACGGATATCCGCATGGCTGCGTTTATCATCGCCCTGATCCATACGCACAAAGGGCGTAAAGGTAAAACTCTGACGACCATTGTCCCATTCAGAGTAATATTCCGGCTCGACAGACAACGAGAGGTTGTTGTCGCCGCCCTGGCGGGGATCGGATGGCACTGAGAGAAAATGCCGATATTCCAGCCCTATATAGCCGGAGAAATCCTGCTCCAATGCGTACGCAGACTGGAAAGCAAACATGGCCAGAAATCCCGTATAAACGCAAAGGCGCCAGGGCGCAAAGTTCGCAAAGAAAAAACATGGCCCATCTTTGCGTCTTCGCGTCTTCGCGTTGGCTTTCATCTGTTCCAAAACCGGATTCCTAACGCGCCCGTTTCAGGCTGTTTTTGTTGAAATCACGATCACTTAAACCTGTGCCAAACTTATAATTTTTCCACAGCAGGGTGGTGCTCTTACCAGTCACATGATTAACCATTTCCATACGATCGGCACGCCAGTACTTACCTTTATATTGTTTGTAGTCATGGTAGGTGAGGGTTTTCAGCAACGCGTTCTTGCGATCATAAAAATCTATTTTCAACGGGCTGTAGGTTTCCTTGTCCAACCAGGTGAGCATGCGTGTGTAACCCGAATTTTTATAGTGCGGAAAACGCTCGATAACAAAACCCGGACGTCCGTTGTAAACATCGTCCCGGATAAATTTGTAGCTGTATTTTTCCACTTCCTGAGAAGATATGTCTTCATAGGCAAACTCACTGCCCATGAAAGGACCGGACTTGTTACTCGATGAAATACGTTTAACGCGCTTCAAAGCCGGCAGATAAAGCCATTGGTCGTCAGGCTTTATCGCATGGGTAAAACTGAGAAAGGCCGTGCCTTTCACGTCACGCGGGCGATCGAAAACGATCAGGGTCTTGTCGCCGTCACCTTTGACCTCCAGGCTTTTGTTATGCATCTCACGCAAGCTTTTGTCACCGTGACGGTTGCGCAAAATCATCTGCAGGGAGGCCTGCTGATCGCCCCAGCCGGTATCCCGTTTATCCGCTTCAAGCGCAATGGCCAGCCCCTTTTGCTCGGCGCCTTTATCGACGCCAGCCTTATTCTCACCAGCCATCGCATTGAATGACAATAACAAGAAGATAAAAATACCTGTGATTTTTTTCATGCTTTTTTTCCTTCCAGTTTCATTAACAGGGGCGGCAAGAGAAACAGATCGGCCATCAGGGCAAAGACGATGACGATGGCGGTTAACATACCCATACCGGCATTTAACTTAAAGCTGGAAAACGCCAGCACGATAAACCCCACCACCAGCACCAGCGAGGTAGTAATCAGCGCACGGCCAACATGGCTAAACGCGTAGCGTACGGCATCTTCACTGCTTAGCCCACTTTCCCGCCGGGCGCGCAGATATTTACTAAGAAAATGTACCGTGTCATCGACCACGATACCCAGCGTCATACCGGTGACGATGGACAGAGCCAGTCCCACTTCGCCCACCAGCAGACCCCAGAGTCCGAAGCCCATCGCCGCCGGCACCAGGTTTGGCAACATGCTTACCAGGCCAATCTTGAACGAACGCAGAGCGAAGATCAGGATCATGGAAATCATGATTAAGGCAACCGTGGTGCCGACCAGCATGCTGATAATATTGCGCTGGCCGATATGGGCGAACATCAACGTTGGACCACTGCCCAGCGTGTGCCTGATGATATGGGTATTCTTTGCCAGCCATTGTTGCGCACGCTTGTCCAGCGCCAGCACCTCATTGCTGGACAGGGTTTTCAGCGACACCGTGAGCCGGGTTTCAGACTTGTCCACGCTGATCTGATTGTTGAGATCCAGTCCGTAGGGCAGAGACATTTCATACAACAAAAGATACTGTGCCGCCAGGTCCCGCCTGTCCGGCAGGCGGTACCAGGCCGGATCGTCGCCGTGCATGTTTTTGTTCAGGCGTTTCATGGTATCGGTAAAGCTATTGACGTGCATGGTTTCCGGCTGTTGCCGCCACCATTTGGCAAACGCGGCCACCTCACGTAGAAATGCCGGATTGCTGATACCGCCGCTTTCTCCCGCCGGCAGGGAATAGTCGGCCAGATAGAGGCCGGTAAGATGGTCGGTGGTGTAGTCCGAATCCACCCGAAAAGGCACCGTGTCATCAAAATAATGTACGAAAACATCATTCAGCTCATTGCGCGGAATAAAGATCACCAGACTAATAACCAGCGCAGTCATCCCGATTAACAAGCGACTGCGCTGGCGTACGACAAAATCGCCCAGCCGGATCATCAGGGTATCCTTGCCTTCTTCAACCCTGCGCACTTTTATCGGCAATAGAGACATCAGCGCAGGCAAAAAGCTGATTGACAGAATAAAGGAGGCCACCACGCCGAAGGCGACAAAATTTCCCAAATGCCGGAAAGGCGGCACCTCGGAGAAATTCATACTCAAAAAACCAATCACGGTGGTAACACTGGCAAGAAACACCGGCTGCAAATTAATCCGCAAGCTTTCATTGATCGCCGTACATTTGTCTTTGCCGTGATGCATTTCAAACAGCAAGGTGATCAGAATATGCACTGAGTTGGCAATCGCCACGGTGAGAATAATGGTCGGCGCCGAAGCCGAGGGCGGGGTAATTGGAAAACCGATATGCCCGCCAATTCCCATCGCCGTAATAATAGATAACATGATTACCAGCAGGGTCGACATAGTTGCCGGAAACGACCACAGCAGCAGGGCAAACCCGGCCAGCAGCAGGGCCGCTACCGCCGGCACGGGCAGACCGCCCATAGTGACCAGTGCGCCAATCCCAACCAGGGTAGCCGTAATCAGAAGAAAGGCCGGCCAGCCACGCTGAAAGTCCCGTAACAGAACGGCGAGAAACACCATCATTAACAGAAAACTCAGCGGTACCAGGCTTTGCATATCACCCATAGAGGATTCGGAAAAGGCATTATTCATCAGGATCATGCCGGTTAACCTGACCTCCATCTGCGGATAAGCTGAACGGATCTCGTCGGCCATTTTGCGCGCAGCGGCGACGACCTCCGGCACCTCGGTCATTTCATTTTTGCCGGGAAGCTGAATAGTAGCGTTAACCGCCGTTACTGCACTGTCCTGCGAAATCAGTCTGCCTGCCAGCAGCGGTTCGGCCAGCGCCACCTTCTGGATTTTTTTCAGCTGCGCATCGCTCAGTTGCTGCGCATTTTCATACAGATCACGGACGATCAGATCATCACCTTCTGCCTCGGTATACTGGAAATTTTTAATGGAATCTACGCGAATGGAGTAGGGCAGCTGCCAGGCTTTGCTGGTCAGCGCGGCCACCGCCGCCAGAGCGCCACGGCTGAACACATTGCCATTTTTCGGCGTCAGCACAAACATCACGTTGTCATTTTTGGTGTAGGTGTTTTCCAGCGCATCGAAGGCCCGCAACTGGGGATTGTCCGCACTGAAAAACACCCGGTAATTGGTCGACATGGCGAGATTCTTCATGCCTGTCGCGGCAAGAAATACCAGAATCAGACAAACGATGATCACCGGCCAGCGATATTTCAAAATCCACTCGCCAAAATGCTCTTCCAGTCGCCGCATGCTCATCACTCCCCTGTTAATTTTTCTGAATATTAAAATATGAATAATCTGATCAATATTCAGCTTTAGTTAAATTTTTTCTTAATTCGGCTCCCGGCCTCGCAGGCCAGAAATCAGCAGAGCAACCACATCCCGTGCTCGCAGCATCAGCTCCTCATGGGTATAGAGACTCATGAATATCGGTACATGGAACATTTTCAGGGCGGCATACACGGTTTCCGCCGTTTTTACCACGTCCGCAACCTCGAATTCGCCTGACTCGTTGCCCTGGGCCAGCACCTCGGCCAGCAGGGAACAGGATTCCCGTACCTTGTCATGCACGAGATCGCTGTGTTCAAGAATGACGTGGTTAACAAGTTCGTTAATCCGGGGCTGATCGTGCGCCGTTTCCCAGGTATAACGCAGCATCTCCAGAGCACAGCATTCCAGTTTTTCTGCAGCTGACAGCCCGGGCGTGCGCACCACTCCACGCAGGAGAGCTACCTGGGTATCAATGCAGCGACAGGCGCAGGCCGCGGCAATATCCTGCTTGTTTTTGAAATAACGATAAAGATTGGAGGCTGACATGCCCGTGTCACGGGCAATTTCTGCCATGGTAGTCTTATTCAGGCCATAGATCTGAAAACGCGCTTCCGCGGCATTTAGAATGCCGGCACGAATATCTTCCGGTGTGGTTTCAATATGTTTTGGCTGCATGGAAACATTTATAACTCAGGGATGCTGAATATTCAACAAAATATTCAGCATTCATTAAATGCCGCCATCAGAAATAATGCCTTAGCCAAACGGATAAGACAATTTTTCTATTCCACCCAGGCCTTTAACTTTTTTTCTTGCGCGCGCGCGGATGAGTCTTGTCGTACACCTCGGCCAGGTGCTGAAAATCAAGATGGGTATAGATCTGGGTGGTGGCGATGTCTTCATGCCCCAGCAGTTCCTGCACCGCACGCAGATCATGGCTGGATTCCAGTATGTGGCTGGCAAAGGAGTGGCGCAGCATGTGCGGATGCAGATTCTTGTCCAGCCCCTGCCTGCGCGCCCAGTCTTTCACGCGGAGCTGAATATTGCGTACCCCCATGCGCGTTCCCCGGCGAGTCAGAAACAGCGCCGGCTGTGAACCCGAAACCAGCTCGGCACGCCGATCCAGCCAACGATTCAACGCAACCCGTGCCTTTTTGCCCACCGGCACACGCCGATCCTTCGCGCCCTTGCCGCCGATGACTTTCACCATCCCCTCATTCAGATCCAGCTCGCGCAGATTCAGGGCCGCCAGCTCTGAAAGACGCAGGCCGGAAGAATAAAACAGTTCAAGCATGGCGTGATCACGCACCAGGAGTACGTCCTGCGGCTGTGTTTCCAATAGCTGCATGGCCTGATCGGCATCCAGGGTCTCGGGTAACTTGCGTCCGGATCTGGGGGCGCGTACATCGATGGCGGGGTTATGTTTGAGGTTTTTGTTTTTCAACTGCCAGGCAAAAAAACTGCGGCTGGCGGAAAGTTCCCGTTGCAGAGTTTTACTGCTGATGCCCTGACGATGGCGACCGGCAATATAGCGCCGGATGTGCGCCTGCTCCAGCCCGACCCAGTTTGCAATCTCCTCCTGTTCACAGAAACAGGCCAGCTTTTGCAAATCATGCTGGTAGGCAGCCAGGGTTCGGGGTGAATAATGACGTTCCGTTCGCAGCTTGCGGATAAATTCCCCGATCAAGCTTTGCGCATGCTTGTCCATGAAAATAAATTTTATTCCAGATGCTGACTTAACACCCGCGACAGAACCTTGCCGAGATGAGACAGAAACAGGGTTCCCATGTCGGCCCGAAAACGCCCGGCATCATGGCTGCCAATCGCCAGCAGGCCATAACATTTCCGGCTCTGTTCGTTAACCAGCAAAGGGATCAATGCCGCGGACTGAATACCTTCAGCGGCATCCTTAAACAACGCCTCGACCTGTACCGGCGGCAACGTGCCGCAGACCGGACGGCGGCCACTGATTACTTTATCAAAGGTGCCGAGTACCGGTTCACTCCAGTCCACCATTTCCGGACGCGCACGCAAATAGGGGTGATCGGTATTAAACAGGCGCAGTGACACCGCACCCGCTTCGAAGTCCTGTTGCAGACGCTGGTTGACGATGTCGATAACCTGGGCCAGCTCACGGGCATCCAGCAGCGCCAGAATCAGGCTGTTAAAATGTTTGCTGAGTTTTTCATTTTTCTCTGCATGCCTGACAAGCTGCTGTAACTGCCGACGATACTGCTCTTTTTGCTCACGCAACACCGAGACCTGCCGCTCCACCAGCGATACCGTGCCACCATGCACATGCGGTAGAATCATATCCGCCAGCAAATCCAGATGCTGTTCAAAAAAACCAGGGTGATCGCGCAAATAGCGCACAAGGGTGTGTTCCAGATCCTTCTCGTCCATGCTGTTCTCTTGCTGGATACTCATAAATTCAGCTCACCTTCATAAACACTGACTGCCGGCCCGGTCATCATGACCGGCTCGTCCCCGCCCGGCCAGTCAATCTGCAACTCACCACCCGCCAATATGACGCCCACCTTAGCATCCAACCAGCCCTGTTGGCGACCCGCCACCACGGCGGCACAGGCACCGCTGCCACAGGCCAGGGTTTCACCACTGCCGCGCTCGAAGACCCGCAGGCGAAGATGCTGCCGGTCGAGGATCTGCATGAAACCAACATTAACCCGCTGCGGGAAACGCGGGTGCGACTCTATTTGCTCACCCAGTTGCACCACCGGTGCCGAATCGACATCGTTCACCCGCAACACGGCATGCGGATTGCCCATAGACAATACGCTGATATCTAGCTTCTCACCAGCCACCTCCAGTGTATAGACGCCGGCTTCGGCCTCGGCAATAAAAGGAATGCGCGCAGGCGCAAATATCGGCGTCCCCATGTTTACCGTCACCTGACCGTCATCCTGCAAAAGCAGGCGAATAACCCCGGAAGCCGTCGTCACCAGAATATCCGACTTCGTTGCCAAACCTTTATCGTAGACAAAGCGGGCAAAACAACGGGCTCCATTGCCGCACTGTTCAACCTCGCTGCCATCAGCATTGAAAATACGGTAGGTGAAATCCACCTGCGGCTGCCGGGCAGGCTCCACCAGCAGGATCTGATCGCAGCCCACCCCAAAGTGACGATCGGCGATAAAACGCAACTGAGCGACACTCAGGTCGAGCGACTGGTTAATAGCATCAATAACGACAAAGTCATTACCCAGCCCCTGCATTTTTGTAAAATGAATCATCATGAATTCTAATACGTGAGCGCCACATCCTTTCTATATCAGGAAAACATCATAGCTTTGTCAAACCCGAAATAAAACCAAAAGAACCAAAAGGGTCAGACTCGATTGAACATTACGACAAAGATCAGCCCGCGTTAATGTGTTCTGTTCAATCGAGTCTGACCCTTTTGGTTTTCAGGGCAATAATTGCTCAAACTGGAGCAGTGAGGCGATGCTTTCGCGTTTGCGAATAACATGCATCTGTTCGCCGTCCACCATGATCTCGGCAACCCGCGGGCGGGAGTTGTAGTTGGAACTCATGCTGAATCCGTAGGCACCGGACGAACGCACTGCTAGCAGATCATCTTCGGCCAGCACCAGTGCGCGATCCTTGCCGAGAAAATCGCCGGTCTCACAAATGGGGCCAACTAAATCATAATTTCGCGCTTCACCTGCGCGTGGCGTGACCGGCACAATATCCTGCCAGGCATGGTAGAGCGTGGGTCGGATTAAGTCATTCATGGCCGCATCGATAATGGCAAAATCTTTGTGTTCGGTATGTTTCAGGTATTCCACCCTGGTTAGTAAAATACCGGCATTACCGGCGATCGCCCGGCCCGGTTCGATCAAAATTTTCAAGGCACGATCGTCCAACCGCGCCAGTACTTCGGCCATGTAATCGGCGGGCAGGGGCGGGGTTTCATCGCGATACTGTATGCCCAGTCCACCGCCCAGATCCAGGTGTAGCAGCTCGATATCCTGCGCGGCCAGTCTGTCCACCAGCACCAGTACCCGATCCAGCGCATCCAGAAACGGGCGCGTCTCGGTAAGCTGGGAACCGATGTGGCAATCCACCCCAAGAATATCGATATTCGCCATTTCGGCTGCCCGCACATAGACCGCTTCGGCCTGTTCGATATCGATACCGAACTTGTTTTCTTTCAGGCCGGTGGAAATATAGGGGTGGGTTTTGGCATCGACATCCGGATTGACGCGCAGGGACACCGGCGCACGCAGGCCCTGTTCACCGGCCACCGCATTCAGACGCATCAGTTCGGCTTCCGATTCCACGTTAAAACAGTGAATACCCACTTCCAGCGCCCGGCGCATTTCATCGGCACGTTTACCTACACCGGAAAACACCACCTTGGCAGGATCACCGCCGGCCGCCAGCACACGCTCCAGCTCACCGACGGAAACAATGTCAAAACCTGAGCCCAGGCGGGCAAACAGATTGAGTATAGCCAGGTTGGAATTGGCTTTAACGGCATAACAAAGCAGATGATCGCGGTCGGCAAACGCCTCATCGAAGGCCCGCCAGTGCCGCTCCAGGGTGGCGCGGGAATAGATATAACAGGGCGTGCCATGCGCGCGGGCAATCTCAGCGACAGCAACATCTTCAGCGTACAGCTGACCGTGGCGATAACTAAAGTAGTCCATAAAATTTCTCTAAAAATACAGGGAATTTATAATCGATAATATTTGATTCAGCTGGATCAGGGTTGCGGCTTGTCTCCCGGCGTGGTTTTATCGCGATCTTCAGCTGCAGGCGTAACAGGCAGTTCGGTGGTTGATTTTACGGTCGCTTCCGGCACGGGTTTTACTACGGGAATCATACCGGGCGGCAGATACAGAGGGCCTTTTTTTCCGCAGGCGACTAAGGCGCCCAGGATTAGCAGCAGGCACAAAAATCCTGGCCTGACGATCATCTGTTTTCTTGCCCGTTTAGTTTCAGGATCCACCCTGGTTTCTCCACTGGTTAGCAGGAGGCGGCAGTATACGCCTTGCGGCGGTAATTCTCACCGCCGCCACCATAGCAACTTTGCTGTTACAATTTCCACTCCTGTTTGATGCCGGTAATAACACCTTGCGACTTCGAACCAATATCTTTCTACGGATCTTTTTAGCAACCCTGGCCCCGCTCATTCTGCTGGCGATGGGCGCCAGCTATTACAGCGAGGCTCGCTACGCCCAGGGCGCGCAACGTGAAGTTATTACCAGCCTGCATAATATCGCCACCAATCTCCAGCAAAGCCTGCGCAACCACCGTAGTCTGAGCCTGGGCATGGCCCGCGCACCGGCGGTACAAGCCCTGCTGCCGGCTCTGCAAAAAATCAAACACGGCGATATACCAGCACAACTGGCAAGCCTGCGCGAACAGCTTAACCGCTATTTCGAAGGTTTCCAGACTATTCTGCCTGGCGCCTTCTATCTGCGTCTGCTGGATGCCCAGGGCAATACACTGGTCAAGGTCAGCCATAATAAACGCAGTTCCGCAGTGTACGACAGCCTCAGTGGCATTCATTATGTGGAGGAGGAAATTCAGTCCGATTCCTTTGTCGCTGATATGCAGGCCATGCCGGCCGATGAAGTCAGCAGCGTCGCCCTGCCTCATGACCGTGGCTCCGAGCATCTGCAGAATACCTTTTCCCTGCTCGACTACATCGTGCCGCTTGATTATGGACATGAGCGTGTCGGCGCGCTGGCCGTCACCCTCATAGGCGGTCGTCTGGATCGCATCATGGATCAGGCCCTGCGTCTGTATGACGGTGAGCTGTCCATTATAGAAAACAACCCGGATAGGCCACAGACGCACGGGCAAGTGATTTACGATAAACGCCAGGATGTTTATTTCAGCCAGATCCGTACCCATCCGATTTTTCCCGACAATGGTCTCAACTGGCTGGATACGCTGGGTGAGCAGGGCGAAGGCTTGCTGAAAGACGCCGCGCAGCTGCGCAATACTTATTATATTGAAATGTCACCCTATCCGGATCGACTGCAAAGCTGGATCCTGCGCTCACAGATTAATCCTGAAGTGATTGCCGCACCTTTCGACCGTATTCGTCTGCTCATCTGGCTGCTGGCCGCCAGCGCCCTGTTCATCGCCTTACTGGTCACGCTGTTTACCGCACAGAAACTCAGTCGGCCAATCCAGTCCCTCGCGGCACATCTCAAGAACTTTGCCGATGGTGATCACCAGGCACATCTGGCCGAGGAACAGGCCCAGAATATCGATGAGTTCGGCGAACTAACGCGCTCTTTTAATTATCTGGTGGATACTCTGGCGAACACTCAGCGAGATCGAGACAGCGCCCGCCGCATGGCGCTGCAAAACAACAAACTCGCCAGCATCGGCCAGATGGCTGCCGGCATTGGCCATGAAATTAATAATCCCCTGAATAATATTCTGTCCTACAGCAAGCTGATCCGCCGCAGCCTTGAAAATACGGCGGATGGCATTAATGCGGCGCACCGGCAACAGTTGCTCAACGATATCGACGACATTCGCAGCGAAACCTTGCGCGCATCAGAGATTATCAAGGGCCTGCTCAATTTTGCCCGCCAGCTTCCCCCCCAGTACAGCAGCTTCAAACTTGCCCCCTGGCTGCAAAAAACGCTGACCCTGGTAAACCAGGCGGCGGCAGACAAGCACATCCATATCGAGCTGAACAACGCCTATCGAGGCACTCTGCATGGCGACGAGTTGCAATTACAACAAGCTCTAATCAATTTGTTGCTTAACGCCATCGCCGCCAGCCCGACCGATGCCTGCATCGATATTAGCGTTACAAGCGATACCAAACAGCTGACCATTGAAATTACCGACCAGGGTCCCGGCATTGATGAGCATATCCATGACAAGATCTTCGATCCCTTCTTCAGCACCAAGGCCGAAGGCGAGGGCTGTGGACTGGGCCTGTCAATCAGCCTTGGCATCATCGAACGGCATCAGGGTATACTGAGCCTGCACAACAACCCGGCGGGCGGCACTACGGCCCGCATCCGCCTGCCACTGCAACCCACTAGCATGCATGAACGATCAGCCTGAGATTCTGTTTGTCGACGACGATCCCCGCAGCGGCGATCTCATGCGCCGCTTCAGTCAGAACGCCCGTTTTTCCTGCCGGGTATTTTCCAGTCCGCAGGCAGCACTCCAGCATTTTGATGAGCAGGGCGCGGATCTCATCGTCAGCGATCTGCGCATGCCGGGCATGAGCGGGCTAGAATTATTGCAGTCCATACGCCGAATTAATCCGGAAACGCCCTTTATAATCATTACCGGCTACGCCAATGTCGATGACACTATCGAGGCTATGCGTCTGGGCGCCAGCGATTTTATTAAAAAGCCGTTTGACATGGACGAGCTGCAGATCCTGATTGACAAAACCCTGGGTTATCGCGCATTGCTGGAAGAAAACCGGCAACTCAAACAACAGCTCGATGATCGCCAGCAACATTACGGCATGATCGGCCACGCCCCGGCACTGCAGGCTATCCACGACATCATCGACAAAATTTCTGATATTCGCTGTAATATTATTATCGAAGGCGAATCCGGTACCGGCAAGGAGCTGGTCGCCCGGGCCATTCATTTTCAGAGCCAGTTTGCCGAGCAACCTTTCATCGTCATCGACTGTGGTGCGCTCACCGATACGCTGCTGGAAAGCGAACTGTTTGGCCACGAAAAAGGCGCCTTTACCGGCGCTCACCAGAGTAAAACCGGCCTCCTGGAAGCGGCCAGCGGCGGCACTGTCTTTCTGGACGAGATCGGCAATATCAGCGACAGCATGCAGATGAAACTCATGCGCGTGATCCAGGAACAACAGATCACCCGCGTCGGCGGCACCCGAAGTATCAACATTGATGTGCGCTTCATCGTCGCTACCAATCGTCAACTTGAGGACATGGTCAGACAGAAACAATTCCGCCATGATCTCTACCATCGCCTGAATGTGGTAAAAATCGCCGTCCCACCCTTGCGTGAGCGACGCGAGGATATTCCCGAGCTGGTCGATTACTTCGTCGACAAACTGGCCCACCAATACCAACGTGAAGTCAGCCACTTTGACGCCGAATCCATGAAGTTGCTGCTGGATTATGACTGGCCCGGCAACATTCGAGAACTAAGCAATCTGGTTGAGCGCCATATTGTCCTCGCCGACGCCCCTCTCATGCATATCGAACCACTAAGCACGATCAAAACCGGTCAGGAAATCGACCACGATCTCCCCTCTCTTGACGAGCTTGAGCGCCGTTATATCCTCAAGGTACTCGAACGCTGTGAAAATAACCGGGAGCAAACGGCCGCCGCCCTGGGCATCAACAAATCCACCTTATGGCGTAAACTTCAAAGCTACAACAAAACCGGGTCCTGACAGTGAATGCTCCACCGGCTGAAAGCCGGATGGCTTCGAGTTACGACTGAAAGCCGGATGACTGCCTCTCCCAAGACTGGGAGAGGGCTGCTAAGAGTTCAAGAATCCACCTCGAACCTGTCCCCCCTCATCCCAACCTTCTCCCCCACTCGGGGGAGAAGGGGCAAAAACTAAATAGCCGTCTGAAGACGAGGGATTTACGGATCCCCTATCGTGGACTTTAAAATAATCGGGCAATATGCAATCCCTTTCATTGCATATTGCAACGATTCTGGCCTGGCATCAACGAGACAACGCAGTAAGCAACTGATTTTATTAAGAAACCAATCTGGCCCCATCCTTGCTCTACCTCTAGACAATCAGTGATATATAAGTACTAAAAACCCTATTTTTGAGGAGGAACACCCCACATGCAACGTCGATCATTTCTAAAAGGCACTCTGGCCGGTTCTGCTGTAGCCGTTGCCGTAGGCGCCGGTCTGCTGCAACCCCGCATGGTACTCGCCGCCTGGCCAAAGTCCGCGTTTGAAGCCAAGACCGAGCAGGACGCCATGAGCAGGCTGTATGGCTCGGCCGAATCCACACCCAGCAGCGAGATAACTATCAAGGCCCCGGATATCGCCGAAAACGGCGCCGTCGTTCCGGTCTCGGTTAACACCAGCCTCAGCGGTATTACCGATATCGGTATCATCGCCGAGAAAAACGCCATGCCCATGTCGGCCAACTTTAAAATGGCCTCCAATGCCAAGGGCTATATTTCCACTCGCATCAAGATGGGCAAAACTTCCAGCATCATCGCTATCGTCGTCGCCAACGGCAAAATCTATAGCGCCCGCAAGGAAGTCAAAGTCACCATCGGCGGTTGCGGCGGCTAATGAAAGCCCGGCTTTTCATTTACTACAGGCAAAACAAAATAGAATTTCTCAGAGGAACCACTCATGGCTAAATCCACCATTCGCGCCCGCGCGCGCCTGAAAGGCGATACCACTACGGTCAAAGCGCTGATTACCCACAAAATGGAGAGCGGGCTGCGCAAGAACAAGAAAACCGGCAAGCTCATTCCCGCTCACTTTATTCAGGAAGTCACCTGCCAGCATAACGGCAAGACCGTTGTCCTCGCGCAGTGGGGACCGACTATCTCTAAAAATCCCTATCTCTCCTACCAGTTCACCGGCGGAGCTGTCGGCGACACCATCACCATCAGCTGGGTCGACAACAAGGGCGATAAGGATTCCCATTCCACCAAAAT